>VAPK010300793.1_pt1 | contig 28023 bp, 26 predicted proteins | sample 3395031 | NCBI WGS metagenome assembly VAPK01 (sample SAMN08290443, study PRJNA428436) | hydrothermal vent metagenome | isolation source: Deep-sea hydrothermal vent chimney 1 | place: Pacific Ocean: Juan De Fuca Ridge
ACTGTTACTGGATTAATTCGTCGAAACTTTTTGTATGACACGTTGACGGCCGAATTGCTAATCATTGCCAATACTAACAATGGTGATGGCATCATCCGGCCAAAAATCAGCTACGAGTGGCAAGACAATATCAAAACCTGGATAGCAGCAGATGTTTTTTATGGCGATCAGCTAGGCATATTTGGGCAATTTGATCGGAATGATCGTGTTGTTGTGGGGGTGGAGGTTTCTTTGTGATAACACTCTATCTGCGCATGACTAATTTGCCTTATAAAATAGATCCGTATTCAAGGTGGTAATAACTGGCGCTTAGCAAAGGACTTTATTGCTCTTGTTTTAATGTCTCTGTGCGTTTTAAATTGCCAAGTTTTATCTCAACATTTACTAGCTTTTCTTTGACCTCGGTCACTTTAGCATTGTTTCCAAGATAACGAAAAATATTAATCGATCGATTTAAATAATGGTGTGCATCTTGCCAGAGATATTCTGTTATGTAGAGCTTTCCTAATTCAAAAAGCGTTTCTGCTATGCCTGGACGAAAAATATTTTTTTTATATTTTGAAAGAGCTTGTTGCAAATTTGATTCAGATTCTTCATTCTTCCCTTCTCTTTGTAACAAAAGGGATTGAAAGCGTAGTAATCGAGCTTCTAATCCATAATTATTATCTGCTAATAGCTTTAATCCATTGGCATAACGCTGTGTCCAGAGTATTTTATTTTTATTTTGAATAAAAGCAATCTTGGTTCGATTAGCGATAGCTGTCATTTGAATAATATCGGGGATTGAGACCAGTGATTTTTTATCGAACTCTGGTAATAGTGATTGTAAAAGACTTTTAGCTAAGGGAATTTGCTTCTGTTGCAATGCATTTAAGGCATATAACAGCGTAATACGTGTTTGATATTGTTGCAATGAAATATTGGCTATATCAGAAGCGCGACTCAAATTGTTATTAACAGTTACGGAGTCTTGTAACGATAATGCAACTTCAGCTAGATTAATATGGCTAGATAGAACACCTAATTGATCATCTATTCCTTGATAGAGTGATAATGCGCGGTTAAATGACCATTTCGCTTGCCCCAAATCGCCTTCAACAAAGGCCTGCATGCCCATATTCGTATAGGTTTCTGCATCTAAAAATACAGTCGGCTTGGTTACAGAGTTACCACCACAGCCAGTAAGGATTAATAGTACCAATAGAATAAATCTTTGCCTATTCATGAATAGGATGGGGGGGTATTAACTGCTTAGATGTCGATTTTTGGTTATTATCTGACAATGGCCATGTGTTTTGAACAGAATCTAGTAATCGATCAGCCTTTGTCAGAGCTCTTTTCGTATCTATAGCTACACCGGGTATATTACGTAATTCTCCATTAATCATCGTTAAGGCTGTCTCAACTTGTAATATTACTTTGTTTAGTTCATTAATCGTATTAGGTAAATTTTTAGAAGCTCCCCGTAAATCGTTAGCTATGTAGCTAGCATCATTTAACAGCGGTTCAATTTGGTTGAGTCTTTGTTCTGCAATGCTAATGATGCCTTCTGCATCTGACAATATTCTGGAACCTGACGTGACAACGGTCTTCATTTCTTTCTCAACCTTTTGGTCAAATATGGCAGCACCCAATGTACCATGGCCTGTTGCTATTTGGGTGATGATTTTATGGACATTTTCAATGGTTTTTTCTAACTCTGGCAAAATATTCTCAAATTTGGTTAACAAGTTTTTGTTATCCGCTGTCTGAATAATATTCGCCATACTCAACAACAATTCGTTCAATGAGGGTGTTTCTTCAACAGATATGGTGGCACCCTCCGGTAACTCGGATGCATCAATAGAGCTGGGTTTTATTTCAATCATCGCATTGCCAATGTTAGATAGTCGGTTAACTATCGCCATCGCATCCGTTCTGATCAAAGTACGTTGTCCTTCATATATTTCAATCGCGACACGAATTTTACGACCTTGAGTAACACTAAGACTCGACACAGTACCTATATCAGTCCCGAGTGCTTTGACTACATTCCCTTGACTAATTCCTTCCCCACTATTGACATCCATATAAAATGTCACACGTTTTTCAAATAAATGCTGGCTTTTGCCACTAACTGCAATTAGCACCAAAAATAAGACTAAAGCAGAAAACACGAATAGACCGACCATTCGCTCGCGATAGTTGTATGTCATCCGATGAATATAATGTCCTGTATTTTTTACTGGGTCTGTATTCATATCAACATTTTAGCTAAGTAATTCTTGAACATCCGGGTCTTCAGTCTGCGTAAACGACTTCCAGCTATTAAAATTTATTACTTTGTGTTCAGAAATAAAAATTATCTGGTTTGCATGTCGCTCCAAAAAGTGTGGATACTGGAGGCCGCCAATCATGCATACGGTACGGTTTTGTTTATATCTTCCAAGCAATTCTCCCATTTTCTCACGTTGTTTAGCACCCAGATCATGGAATGGAACATCCAGAAATAGCAGCGAGGGATCAAGAATCAAAGCACGTGCCAGAGCAAGCTGTAATCGTTGAAAACTACTCAGTAATGCGGGAAACGTGAGTGGGTCAAAATGGCAGTTTAACTCAGTTAATAGCGCTCTCGCTTTATCAGCCGTTTCTCGAAATGACAGGTTTCGATGATAAAGCACCGGAAGCATGACATTCATTAATCCATGTTGCACGGATAATAAAGGAGATGTTCCAGAAAGGTAACCTATCTGAGAACGAAGCTTTCCCCACGCGGTTATATCAAGTTCAGAAATTATTCGGCCTAATACTTCCACTCTACCTTGTATTGGTTGGGTAATGCCTGCCAGCATTTGCAGGTAAACCCTTAACTGGAAACGATGTGGACCTACCAGACATGCTAAATTAGAATCAGGTATCCTGCAATTCAAAGGAGGAAACCTCAGTTTACTATCTTTGTTATGAGGAATAGCATTATGAGCCGTAATGGTTGGACTATCTGAATGATTACTCATAACATTAACAGTAAAAAATAGCCATCTACTAAAAATAAAAACACAATAGATCTCACGACTGCTTTTTGCATTTGCTGAGGTACTTGTGTAGGTGAATTTTCTACTAAAAGTCCATGAAAACAGGCCATAGTCCCAATTAACAAACCAAAAAATAAATTTTTAGTCATAAATATCAGAACCACACTGACACTCATGGTATTTAGCAATTCCATCAATGAATCCTGTGCTGAAAAATCATAGATAGCAGCACTAAAAAATACACCACATAAAATCATAATAACGGAAAAATAAAGAGCTAATGTTATTTGGCAGACCACCATGCAAATTATTCTTGGAACTACAAAATAATCACACACATGTATCCCTAAATATTCTAAGGGTTCAATTTCACCACGTACTTTTGTATTCCCTAAGTCAACAGCAATGGCGGAACAAGACCGACCGACTAATATGACTCCGGTAATCAATGGTCCAAGTTCGCTAATCACAAGTCTTGCCAAAATTCCAGTGATATCACTGGCGCCACTGATAGCCTGCATGATATAAATTAATTGGGAAGTGACTCCAATTCCAACTAAAACAGCAAGAAACGAAATCATGACAATAGCGTCAACACCAGTAAAAATAAGCTGCCCTAGCAGGTTTGAATAGACAGCTCGGTTAAAAACGTTGCGGTGTGGCTGCCATACTGCTAGAGTTCTTGTCAGAAAATAAGTTAAGTCAACGACATAAAGGAAAGAATCTATACAACGCTGGCCAATCCAACCAAAAAAATTCATTGTTCTAACTGTGTTATTAAGGTTTTGAAGGATTCTAACTCTGATTTGTTCAAAATAGCAATGATTTATAAACTAAATAGTAAAATCTGATGACAGCTAACGACAGTTTTTATAGAGCTCTTAAATCTTTTGATCAATTTCAGGGGTTTTCTAATCTTGAAAATTATAGTCCGCTTCCTCATGAATGGGCAGTGGTAATTACTGACATTGAGGGGTCTACTTTAGCCATTCAGCAAGGGAAATATCGCCATGTCAATGCAATAGGAGTCGCGTCAATTGTCGCCATTTTCAATGCTGTAAAACCTTTGTCCATTCCTTTTGTTTTTGGAGGTGATGGGGCAACTTTATGTATTCCGCAAAACTACATCGAGCAAGTAAAAGAAGCGTTGATTGACACAAAAAGAATGGCTAAGGAAAAATTTTCTTTGGAACTTAGGTGCGGTATTGTTCCTTATTTAAAAATATTTCAGGCACAACACTCTATTTTGGTTGGGAAATGTAAGGTTTCAAACGGTTATTACCAAGCTGTTTTTTCAGGGAATGGTCTTGCGTATGCTGAACAGCTAGTAAAAAATGATCCACAGGGGTTGTATTGTTTTACTGACGATAATGCATGCCATCATGCTGATTTCACAGGCTTTGAATGTCGATGGAAAGATGTAGCTAGTCCTCATGATGAAACAGTTTTATTATTGGTGATGAGTCTTGAAAATACAATTCATCAAAATAATTCAATCTATCTTAACGTATTTAACGAGATACAAAAAATTTATGGCAACGTAGAAAGTCATAGACCTGTACAACAGGAATACCTTGAATTGACAACAAACCCACATGATTTGCAAGATGAAGTACAAATTAGAGCGGGCTCTGGTTCTAAGCTAGAAAAATTAATCTATGCATTATTGCTACCTTGGAAAGTATGGTTAGGTCGTTACTGGATGGATAAAGAAAAATTATCTTTTGGTACTGATTGGGCGAAATATAAGGAGACGTTAGTAAAAAATACTGATTTTCGAAAATTTGATGAAAATCTACGCATGGTCATTTCAGGAAATGCTGTACAAAGAGAAGAACTTACTTTCTATCTTGATAAATTGTATCAAAATGGTCTGTTAGTTTATGGAATCCATGTTTCTGATAGAGCCTTAATGACCTGCGTGATTTCTGATTACAATCTAAATCATTTACACTTTGTTGACGGTGCTGATGGTGGATACGCAATGGCCGCAAAAGCTTTGAAACTACAGTTAAAAGCCCATTCTGAAAAAACCAGTTATTCTATCCCACTAAAACAGGAACAATAGCAACTAGCAGTAAAGTTGTCCCCATTGTGACCAGCGGCAATAGAATTTTTTCATGCCGATACCAAAAAGTATTTCCGTCCAAATTTGCTTTGGCAGTTTCTTCATAGCCGACCATCTGCCGCGTTAGCAAGTGATTGAGAGCTACTGGCGGTGTAAGGTATCCCAGCTCGAAAGAGACTAAAGTAATCATCCAGAAATGAACCGGATTTATGCCATTTTTATAGGCTATTTGTGCGATTGTACCTGACACCAGAACAACTGCACCAAAGGGATCCATAACCATGCCAATGCCAACCAGCACTATAACGAGAAAACTTAATGTAACCCAGGGTGATGCAAAAGTGTCTGGGATATTACTTAACAGACCCGAGCGTTCAATCACACCACCTAATGCAAAAGAAAGTCCCATTAAAAGTAATAACGCCCCTATGTGAACACTGGACTCAGTTGAGGCCATTCTTATTGTATATTCAAATTTGTGTGATTGTGTTTCGTGGGCTCCAACTTGAACAATCTTGACGAAAAACTTTTCATAAGCAATTAATCCAAAAATAATCACTGGTAATATCACCGGAGCGGAAAATTCGTCCATGGTTACTTTTAGTAGCATGCTATAGGCTGAGAGAATAAGAAGCACAATTAAGGCATAAGGTAACAAAGGCTTAAGTGCCTGCAAAAAAGGTTTAAACGCTTTTTTCATGGGAGCCATGGTCATTTTTTCTTGTTTAGTTATCCATGCAAAAACAAAAAAAACCATTATTGTTGTCATAAAGGTTTTGAGACCCCAGTTAAAAAGTTGGTCGGTAACGACTTCTTTATTTAGAGCGGCAATTAATACCACCAAAAGACAGGGGCGAAGTACAACCCCTGCACTTCCTGTCATAGCAGTTGCAGCTAAAGCCAATTGCCTGCGCGCACCAGCACGGCGCAATTCTTCGTAAACAATCGTCCCCATGGCAATGATAATAATACCTGAAGCACCTGTATAGGCAGTTGGCACGGCCATAACAATAATGGCAACAACGGCTAATAATTCTGGTGACATGTGCCAAGGTATTAAAGCCTTAAAAACCAAATCGCCTAATTGAGTCCGCTTTAATAACATGCCTACCCATATATACAGCCCTATATTAAGGAATAAACCCGCCTGATCGAATAACAAACTAAAAAATATCACCGGACCAGACCAATGTCCTTCGATCAGGAAAAAATAAGCTCCAACAAAAAAAGTCATAAAAATATAAAGAGGGATTGATAGCATTGCATGCAGGATACTGTCTCCTTCTTTATGAAAACCATGAAAATGCGGTGGTTTAATTAATTGATAAAGACTTACAGCACTTAAAGCTGCAAACCCTAAAATCAGCAGAAGATAGACTTCGGGGTGATCAACTGCTGTCGCTGATTGATAAATACTATTTCTATAAAACCAGGCTGAAAATAGCAAAATGACATTCCCCAGTAACTGAGTTATTGTGGAAATGTAGTGATCTTGTCGCGTTATCACTGGTTTAAAGGCAATGTGCTGTTGCTTTATTGAACACGTAACCGCACAGATAAAAATCGTCAGTATTAATATGATGCGAAGTTTTTCAAAAGCAAATAGAGTGATTTTGGCGAGACTGGTTTCCAGAGTACGAAAAATGACAACTGAGGGCGTAATTCTTGCCTGATTTTGTTGTGCCATACGGTGCTTTTCAATACACAGTAAACGAGCATTTTGTAATGAAGTAAGTGCAGCCTTACGATCAAAGGGGGCGGCATCAAATAGATCCTCTAGCCCTTCCATACCCGTTTCTTCAGCGGCGAGTTTTTCCAGCTCATTCTTGATATTAGGAGTGGGATTGCAACCTGGAGTGGGAATATCGGCTCTTAGCGTAAAATAGTTATGCCATACCATTTCGCCTATATTGAGAAGACGAGCATGAATTTGTTCGCCATTACCGGCAATAATGACAACGAGAAGAAGTAAAAAAACTGGCAGGGTAGAGAACCATTCTCGGAAGCTGCGAAATTTAATATTGTTGTTCAAAACTATCGTCTGGTTGTTTGACTACGTAAGCAGTATTTTGGAGCATCTACTCTTTATTTGCTGCTGTACATTCAGGTTGTTGAGGGTTTTTTTTGCAGCGTAGCATTCTCATAAGCTTCAACATCTTACCATTATAAATGCCTTTGTCACGTAGTCTGATTCTTGACTGTCTGAATACCTCAAGATAGCCTGCTTTATCTTTTTCAGGAATAGAAATCCATAGTTTCTCAGGAATTTTACTATCATATCTTTTGATTGTATCCACTCCCTGATCAAATTGACTTAAGGAAAAGTCTCGAGATTTTTGTCCATATCCTTCCGGAAATTTGGCTTTTCTAATGATGATTTGCATAGTTAGCTGTACCAATGGAAATTGAATAACACCTCCATTCTTTAGTCGAAGCCCTTTATAAAGTTCCATTGCTTCGTAAACAATGCCCGGACCATAAGTAATATCAACAGAACCATTATTAAATTTACTATACATATTAGCGATTGAAGTACCAACAGGGGATGCTCCAACAAACATTACCATTTCAACCTGAGCAGGATCTGAATCCAATATAGCAATACGTTTGCCCGCTAATTCTCCCACCGTATCAATGCGCCGATCATTTACAAACATATAAGCAGCCCCTCCGGGAAAAATGCCTACAACTTCATAAAGTCCAGAAATCATCAGTTTTGCTGCTTTTTTGCCACTTATCGTGGTAATAACCGACTTTAAATGTTCATAAGTTGGTAAAGCACCGATTGCATCCAGACTACCTGTAAAAGAATTAAATTGTCGTGCGCGAATTCCAGTAAAGCTTACGGCATCACAAAGTCCGGATTTAAAATCTTCAGCAGCTACGCGTTCACTTGTATAGGGTTTTAGTTTTAGCTCTACACCCCAGTTAAGTGCAGCAATTTTATAATCCTTCATCTGAGAAAAAGTCGGTCCGTTTGCACCTAATAAGTCAAAAACACACATATTTTGAGGGGCTGCTAGAACGATATTGTTGATGGCAATCAAAAGGATCGTAATAAATAGTTTAGATAAGAAGCTTTTGTATAAAATCATTTGTCTGGTTTCTCTATTCTCTAAATGAATTTCATTACTCCGAAAAAGTGACTGACGAAGTATAACTTTTATCAATAATGTTGAGTTATCTTTGTAAATCAAAGGATTTCATCAATATTAATAGTGTCGATTGTATTTTTTGAATCATCCCAAAAAGAACCTATTTTCCCTAACGGAGTTCGTTTTCCGGTTGCTTCTGTCCATAGTCGATCGGAAATGGCTTGAATTTGTAATTTGGAAACTTGATTCAGAATTTTAAACTCTTGACTGACCGGCGTTTGTTTAGATAGTTTTGAAGAGCTGCGAATAATGCTTTTTACCTCTTCGATTTTTCCTTGTCCTAAATATACTTGTGCAGCTATCACCTGAGGAATTCTAATTCCTTGTTGCAAGCCCATCTGAAATGAGTGGTTTAGGATTTGTTCAGGGTCTTTATTGATGGGGCGATTACCCGGGATTGTAATCCATGTTGCTGCCTGTAATGCTTTGGGTACTCCCCACCATTTTTCATTATCTAGGCAAGACGCACCGCGGCCTACTTTAGTCGCAATATCCATAGGAACTTCTGCAACACCTCCAGAGGCAATGTCGTTTATGATGGCCTGCATTCCATTTAGGAGTCCGATCAACCAGTATAATTCTTCATTATTGGAATTAAATTTAGGACACTCAGTCCCTGGTTCAACAAAGGCCAAAGCAAGGTGTTGATATCCTGTCAGTTGTCTATGGGCTGCCTGTCCCAGAAATCTTTGTTGTGCAATACGAGCATCTTGAGCTTCAATAGAGTTTTTTGTATATACAGCGCGTAAATATCTTAGTTCTTCTTCCCATGCTTTAAATTCGGTACAGTTTCCGTTCATCAAATAAAACAGAATGGCAAGCTGGTCGGGTGGCGTTGTAACTTGAGAAAAACTTAATAAGAACGGGGTAAAAGCCTCCATCATTGAACATCCTAGCGCCACATCATTAGTTGCGAGTATATAGGGTAATCCATGATCTTCGGCATAATCGATTAACACATTACCGGTACTTTTATAAGCAATTGTGCAAGCACTCAGCAACAATTGTAGACTGAGTGTGGATAGGAATAAAAAAAAATGTTTGCGTCTTTTCAAAGTATTAACCAAGCTGTTGTACGCGATTTTGTCTGTGTATTGCTTTTTATTCTAACCTAAAACACTAGCAATCACATCTTTCAGACCTATTTTTTGAAAGTCATATGTGCAAAGAAGAAGTTAAATGACTGGTTTAAACAAGCAATAATTAAAAAAATATTTGATTTGTAATTAAGTTTTGATGGGGGTGGAGAATAACTAATAGATATTAGTCTTTATATTCTTTGCGCATAAAAAAAGGGAAGGTGTGAGCCTTTCCTTTTCTTGGGGGGTAGTAAGGAGAACGCATACGGATTTATACATATTTCGTATGCGTTCCTAAGTTTTTTTAAAGCTTAGAATCTGAAACCGATAGAACCACCAAGTGTAAATCCATCAGTATCAACACCATCAATATTATCTGGAGTATAGTGATAACGACCATCAAGTCCTGCTACAATTCCAGAAAATAAGTCAATATCAACACCAGCACCAAACTGCATGCCTGTATTTAATACGGTTACCGCATCGGAGGGTGGGCTGATAATATTAAAATCAATACCTACAGGAATAATCCAAGGACGTATTGTGCTACCATGCATAAATTTAATTTTAGGTGCAGCACTCACTCTTAGCATGTTAACAGTTACGTTTTGTTGCAGGGAAGTTCCTCCAGGAATAGCACCGGATCCAAAGCCTTCCCCTGGAGCAGCAGCACCAACTGCTGTTATTGCTGGTGTTAATCCGCTGGTTTTTTTGTCGCCTAATTCAGAATATTCGATACCAAGTTCGATTCCAAAAGAAACGCCGTCCATTAATCCAAAAAAATCATTGTTCATATTAAAATCGATCGCGCCACCATAGTAAAAAGCGTCATCGTCGACAGAACTGGTTAGAATATCTATGCCAACGCCCGAGTCACCAGGACCTGCAGTTGAACCCCGATGGTTATTCATATGCATCCAACCACCACGAACTGAGAAAATGTGATCTTTGCTAGCTACATAGGATGAATGTGATGTAGAGCTGCTCACGCCAGAAGTAGAAGATGTTCTTACATTATCTAATTCCGATTGCATAGCTTCCATCTTGACAGCCATTTCATTCATTTGGTCTTGCAAGTCAGCACCTGTTTGTGCAAATACTTGTGGCGAAACTAACGCTCCAGCAATTGTCAAAGACGCTGTTGCTACGCCTAGTGCGATCTTAGTTTTTTTAATCATAGTTTTCCCCTTTAGGATATTATTATTGTCAATCTGAAATTTGTTAAAATACAACAAAAAGCATTTCACGGGAACAAGCATATCAGTAATTTACATTCCTTACAAGTGTTATTGCTGATTTTACCAAATTTTATTTTATATATATTTCATAATGATAAGGCTTTTTTATAATCTAAAGCGTTAAAGTTGTGCAAAAATAACAACAATTGGTTCTGTTTCAGCTCATGTATACTATATATCTAACGTTTCCTCATTTATTTGCACAAATAGTATCAACAAAATAAACATGACTAGAAATACGGAAATCACTATTTTGGGAGGTGGTATTATTGGGCTACTTACAGCAAAAGAATTTGTTGATGCGGGCTGTAGTGTTACATTAATCGACAAATCTTTGTCAGGGCAAGAATCATCCTGGGCAGGTGGTGGTATTCTCCTTCCTTTGTATCCTTGGCGTCAACCACAAGCCATTAGTTTGTTGGTGATGGAGAGTATAAAAAAGTACCCCTTGTTATCCAGTGAGTTATTCAATAGTACGCAAATTGATCCCGAGTGGTATGAATGTGGGCTACTGATTTGTAAAAATCCTGATTTTGAACTCGCTAGCGCTTGGTGTAGAGAATACCAAGTTGCTTTTAATAAAGCTGATGACTCATTTTTTAATGAGTTGAATACTCAGGTCATTCAACCAGCATGGTTACCTACGATAGCTCAAGCACGTAATCCAAGGTTATTAAAATCTCTAAAAGCTTATTTACTTGATGTTGGCGTGACGTTTTTTGAAAGCTGTAGCGTCAATACTTGTGACATTAAAAATAATAAAATAAATACAATTTTTACCAGTCTAGGTAGTTTTTCTGTTAATCAATTGGTTATTTGCGCTGGCGCATGGTCTACACAGCTCGTAAATGACCTGTTCCCGGGCTTGAGCAATGTCGAAATATCTCCTGTAAAAGGGCAAATGCTTTTGTTTGATACTAAGCCAGATGTTTTAAAGAATATGGTGCTGGATAATGACCAATATTTGATTCCTCGTCGAGATGGTAAAATTTTAGTGGGTAGCAGTGTAGAACATTGTGGATTTGATAAAAATACTAGCATTGAAACAAAGGAGAAATTAGTTGCCTTTGCTACAAATCTGTTTCCTACTCTAAAAGATTTTCCGGTAATTAATCATTGGGCAGGTCTACGCCCAGGTACAAAACAAGGTATACCTTATATTAGTAAACATCCCGAAATAAAAAATCTGAGTATTAATGCAGGTCATTTCAGAAATGGATTGGCTATGGGACCTGCTTCTGCTAAATTAATGGTTGATTTAATAATGAACCGACAACCAAATGTTGCTCCAGAACCTTACATGCTTTAGAAAATGAATCCATATCAGATACTTCGCCCTGCTCTTTTTACCCTTGATCCAGAGGTTGCTCATTACACCACTTTAAAGCTTTTAAAGTTTGCTAAGCAAACAGGTTTGTCGTCTTTATACAAACCTGATCTTGTGGATAAGCCTGTTACCATAATGGGACTGGAATTTAAAAACCCTATCGGGCTTGCAGCAGGATTAGATAAAAATGGTGATTATATTGATGCTCTTTCAGAACTGGGGTTTGGGTTTTTAGAAATTGGTACGGTGACTCCAAAACCACAGCCTGGGAATCCTAAGCCTCGCATGTTTAGGCTCGTAGAGCATGAAGCTATTATTAATCGGATGGGGTTTAATAATCTGGGTATTGATCACTTAATCCAGCAAGTAAACAAAATGGAATATAGCGGTATATTAGGGATAAATATAGGTAAAAACTTTGATACTGCTATAAAAGATGCTACTGAAGATTATTTAATCGGTTTTCGTAAAAGCTATTCTTTTGCTAGTTATGTGACGCTTAATATTTCATCACCAAATACTAAAAACTTGCGGCAGTTACAACAGGGGGAGGAGATTAGACAATTATTGTCAGCTTTAAAAGAGGAGCAGGTAAAATTACAGCAAACTCATAAAAGATATACACCCTTGGTGGTTAAAATTGCTCCTGATTTAAATGACGATGAGATTAGTTATATTGCAAGTTTATTAATGGATTTCAATATTGATGGTGTTATAGCAACTAACACAACTATTTCTAGGGAAGCGGTTCAGGGTAATATCCATGCTAACGAAGTTGGTGGATTAAGTGGTGCGCCAGTTCGGGAGTTATCTACTTATGTGGTTGCCGGTTTAGGTTCTGAACTAAATGGGAAAATACCGATTATTGCTGCGGGAGGCATTTTATCAGGTAAAGATGCTCAAGAAAAATTAGATGCTGGCGCAAGTCTGGTGCAGATATACAGTGGTCTGATTTATCAAGGGCCTCAGTTGGTTGAAGAAATACTTCATACGCTCACTGGTTTAGAATAGAAAGGGACGCAGAAATTGATCTATAAGGCTAATCCATTCCAACACGATTAGGCATCCAGTCTTGTAAAAAATCTAAAAACTCTCTTACTTTTGCAGATAAATATTTCCGATGAGGATAAACGGCGTGTATTTCCAAAGGTGCAATGCTATATTGTTCAAGTACAACTTGTAAATTTCCTTTTTCAATATCTTTTCCAACAATATAGTTAGGTAACATGACAATACCTAAGCCATATTTGGCGGCTGTTTGAATAGGGTCTGCTGCATTAGCTTGTACACGTCCGCTGACTTTGACTTCTCTTTCACCTAAGACACCTTTGAATTTCCACTTATTTCGAGGGGGTATCGCCCAGTTTACTAAACAGCTATGGTCAACTAGGTCTTCTGGTTCTTCTGGAATACCGAAACGTTTAAAATAGTCAGGTGACCCACAAACTACGAGTGCAGAACTCGCAAGTTTTCGTGCTACTAAGCTTGTGTCTTCAAGTTTTCCAAGATGAATCGCAATATCTACACCATCATCAATCGGATCGGCATGGCTACTTTTAAGGATTATTTCTACTGTTAGGTCTTTATTCGTTTTTAGAAATGTGGAAATAGCGTGTGCAATATGAGTGGCGCAAATCACGGGTGGCGCACTGATCTTTAATAACCCTCTTGCTTCCGTTTGTAGATGGGTGATCGCGGCTTCTGTTTCTTCAACATCAAGCAGAATTTGCTGGCATCTATCTAAGTATGAAATGCCTACTTCTGTTAAATTTAAGCTTCTGGTTGTTCTATTGAATAATCGAGTGTCGAGCAAGCTTTCGAGGTTCATGATATGTTTAGTTGCCATGGCTCTAGATATATCTAGTTCTCTGGCTGCTCCTGCAAAACTACCGGCTTTTGCTACTCGAACAAATACGGTCATACTGGTTAGTTTGTCCATTAATTAAAAATACCTAAATGAATATTTTGAGAGCATTGTCAATAAAAAGGAAATAATTTATTTTATATTTGCTATATTGTAAACCAAAAAAATAGGCTGTATAGTGCCTTTAAAGTCTTGTAGTGCTAGATTTTAGTTTATTTCCTCCTTTATGTTGTCTTTATAAACAGGAATCGGAATCCCTCATATATTTCTGTTTTTTTCACCTCTCTTTGCTAACAAGCTTGAGAGGTTTTTTTTTGCTTGAGGCTGCTTTTTTAACTGATAAGTTGTTCGTATTTTCCTTTTCAGTTTTCCATAAAATATCGTTTACCTCGCATTGCGGGACAAATCCGGAAATTGATTGTTGGAGAATTTTTCGCATAGCAGGTATATCATTTTTTTCTAAAGCAAATTTAAGCTGATCGAGACTTCGCTTTAATCCTTGCCAAGAAACAATTTCGTCTTCATCTCGCATGATTCTGCAATGTGCTGTCTCGGATACATTATTGCCAATTAATAGCTCTTCAAATAGCTTTTCTCCGGGTCTTATTCCTGTAAAGCTGATTTCAATTTCACCTTCGGGATGCATTTCATCTTTTATTTCTAAACCACTCAAATGAATCATTTGTTTGGCTAAATCGAGTACTCGAATAGGGTTCCCCATGTCGAGAACAAAAACATCTCCACCCTGCCCCATTGCACCGGCTTGCACAACTAATTGTGCTGCCTCTGGTATTGTCATGAAGTATCGAATGATGCGAGAATCGGTGACAGTAACGGGTCCGCCGCGGGCAATTTGTTCTCTAAATAGAGGGATGACCGAGCCAGAAGAGCCTAGTACATTTCCAAAGCGTACCATCGTAAAACGTGTGGAATGTCCTTTTTCCATACTTAATCCCTGTAAAATTAATTCAGCAAATCGTTTTGTGGCTCCCATAATGCTACTTGGGCGGACGGCCTTATCCGTTGAAATTAATACAAAAGTTTCCACATTTGCAGCTATTGCAGCCATTGCAATATTTAATGTACCAAGAATGTTATTTTTAATTGCTTCCCCTGGGTTTTTTTCAACCAGAGGAACATGTTTATAGGCGGCTGCATGGTAAATAGTTTGTACGTTTAATGCTTTACAGACATTGATTGCTCGTGACTTTTCAACAACGGAGCCCAGAATTGGAATTATTTCAATTTGATTCGTTATTGTAATCAGAGAAATAGCATGATTTAATTCTTTCTCAATTGAGTAAAGGGCAAACTCATTTAATTCAAAAAGAATGATTTTAGCAGGACGTAAATTGATTATTTGTCGACAAAGCTCAGATCCTATAGTGCCACCAGCCCCTGTTACCATGATATTTTTCTGCGCTATATTGGCATGAAGCAGATTTTGATCTGGCTCAACAGGGTCACGGCTAAGTAAGTCAGCAATGTCAACTTCTTGTAGTTCATCGAATTTAATTTTTCCCTGAGCAATATCCGTCATTCTAGGTACGGTTTTTACATGAACTGGATAAGGTTCAAGTAGTCTGATGATTTCATTTCTACGGGCTCGGGTTGCAGAAGGTATTGCTAATAAAACATCTGCAACACCATGACGCTCGATTAAATAGCTAAGAGAAGTCATCGCATAAATCCGAAGTCCGTTAACTTTTTGCCTTTGAAGTAACTTATCATCATCAATAAAAGCAACGGGTTTGAATTCTTGAGCGCAAATCAAAGCTGAAGCTAATTGTACCCCAGCGCTTCCAGCACCATAAATGATGACTTTTTTTGAATAGCAGTCTTTGGCAACATTTCCACCCAGTTTTGCATACGCTTCTGCAAATAACCATCTGGCAATGAATCTACTTCCGCCGACAACTAGTAAAAGAAGTAGCCAGTTTAAGATGGGAACAGTTTTAGGTACAAGCCCAAGGTCAGTCTGAAAGACAATAAAGGAAAAAATCAGAGAGTACAGTGATACTGCTTGAAAAATGACCCATAACACATGTCCGCCAATATAGCGAATAATGGCGTGGTATAAACCAAGCCTAATGAAAATGGGGACTGCAAGAAGGGGGCTGATGCAAAAAAGAATCCATTGTTTTTCAGGTGGAAAATACCACTCGCCGAGTCTTAAAGAAAATGCCGCCCATAAAGCTAATATTGTCAATACAATATCAATACTGATTAATATTGCAGCTATTTTCTTTCTAGAAAGTGATAAAAACCAACGATCTAATTTTTGCAATTTATTGGCCTTGAAGAAAGTGAGTTAAATAAAAAGTACAAGTCAAAGTCTTGAATGGTATACAGATTTCATTAGTTGTAAAGTTTATTGTAAATTTAGTGCTTAATACCTTCACGATGTAAAACTTTTATGATCGTCTGAAAAAAAATAGTCATGTCAAAATAAAAACTTCTTCGTTGTAGATAAACAAAATCCAGCGCCACTTTTTGTGGGATGGGTAATTCATCTCGACCATTAATCTGCGCCCATCCTGTCAAGCCCGGGACTAATTTATCAATGCCATGTTGGGTGCGCAACTGAATTAAGTCATTCTGATTATATAGGGCGGGTCTTGGACCAACAAAACTCATTTCGCCTTTCAGTATACACCATAGTTGTGGTATTTCGTCCAGACTTGTTTTGCGTAAGAATTTACCTATGGGAGTTAGGGCGTTGTTTGGATTTTGTAGTAGGTGAGTAGCCATGGCTGGTGTGTCAATTTTCATGCTACGAAATTTGGGCATTTTAAATAAGGTATTGTTAATCCCAATACGATCAGACCAATATAAAGCAGGGCCGGCTGATGTCAATTTTACAAGTATTACTATTACAAAAGCTGGCAATAAAAGGACGCAGGAGATAGAAAGAGCTAGGGCTATATCAAATGGTCTTTTCATTTATAGGTCTCTGCAATTTTTTTTAACTGTTCATCCATTGTTGTGACAGGTTTCCAGTGTAATAAATGTTTCGCTTTAGAAATATCAATTTGTAATGAGCCTACTATTCGATCTGCTATTTTTTTATTTCCTGTGAGCTTGGCAAGTAGTGCCAAAAAAGATACGGGGATGGGGAGTAGATATCCTTTTTTATTGAAGGCTTGTGCGATTTTTTGTAATAATTCTGTTGTTGATATATCAGAGTCGTCTGAAATTAGAAAAATTTCATTGGCTGCATTGGGATGAGTCGTACAGAGAATAATAAAGTCTACTAAATTATCAAGTGCTACCAAGCTACGTTGATTATGAACTGTACCAAACGGCAAAGGTATATTTTTTTTTATCCATTTAATTAGGGATGAGAAGTTACCCTTCACTAAAGGTCCGTAGACTAATGGAGGACGAATAATGACGACCTCCATATTAGTTTTCTTAGCAAGGTTCAATAAGCCAATTTCTGCATCATATTTAGATAAGGCATAGGGGGCTGAGGGTATAAATGTGTCGTTAGGGCTAAATTTTTGATTGTGAGATGTTGTTTCTCCGTTTACCTTGATTGAGCTAATAAATATAAAGCGACTGACCCCGGCGGTTGCAGCTTGCTTTGCTAAATTTAAGGTGCTGAGATTATTTATTTTTTGAAATTCCGTTAAAGGATCTTTGGCGTTGTCAGTCATGACATGGACTCGTGCAGCGGTGTGAATAATTATATCCAGTTTTTTTAGTGCCACTGACCAGTCTGTTGAGGGCAGAAGATCGCCAATAGCTACATGTTTTACTTGTTGCGGAAGTTGGGGGATTGCTATTCGTGTGGAAGCTAGTAAGTCTAAATCATGATGTGAAAGTTCGTTAATTAACGCCCTTCCAATAAAGCCTGTTGCTCCTGTAACTAACAATTTTTTCATACTGTAAGAATAGTAACAGGAAAAAAATTGTTATTCCAAACTGTTTTATGTATATTCCGTAAGACATTGAGTTTAAATAAAATAAATTCAGTTGATTTATTGTGGTGCAAATTTAAATAATAACTAGATTATCTCTATGGATAAGTTCATCATCATCAGCATAACCAAGAATTTTTTCAAATTCAGAACTTGATTTGCCGATAATTTTGCGAGTATCTTTTGATCCATAATTAATTAGACCTCGAGCAATTTCTACTCCATTTTCTTCAATGCAAGAAACTAGATCGCCGCGGTTAAATTTCCCTGAAACAGATTTAACGCCTACGGCAAGAAGACTTTTACCAGCATTTTGTAAAATATTTGCTGCACCGTTGTCGAGAATTAATTGACCTCTAACTTGTAATTGCCCCGCGAGCCATTGTTTTCTTGCGGCTAGTGGTTCGATATTGGGCTCAAGATAAGTGCCAAGTGTATGTCCAGAAACGATTTGTGTGATGACGTTGTCAATATTACCTGATGCTATTACAGTTGCGACACCGGAACGAGCAGCAAGGCGAGCTGCACTAACTTTAGTGTACATGCCGCCACGTCCTAAACCGCTTCTACTTTCTCCTGCAACTTCATCTAGCAATGGAGCGTTTACGCCAATGTTGCTTATAAGCTGGGCATTAGGGTTAATACTTGGGTCAGAGTCAAACAATCCTGTTTGATCGGTTAATATTATTAATAGTTCTGCTTCGACTAAGTTGGTGACTAAAGCAGCTAATGTATCATTATCCCCGAAACGGATTTCATCAGTTGCGACGGCATCATTTTCATTAATGATTGGAATAACATTGAATTTTAATAGAGATAATAGTGTGCTTCGAGCATTTAAGTAACGCTGGCGGTTGGACAGGTCGTCATGAGTTAATAAAACTTGAGCTGAATGTAGATTATGCTTTTGGAAGCTTTCTTCAAATGTTTGGGCAAGCCCCATTTGTCCAACAGATGCCGCAGCTTGAAGTTCGTGTAGCGTAGTTGGACGTTGTTTAAGATTTAGTCGAGAAACACCTTCTGCTACAGCTCCAGAAGAAACAAGGATAATATCTTTATTTTGCTTGGATATATTTGCTATTTGAGTCGTCCAGTTTGCAATAGCTGGTTTATTGAGTCCTTTTCCATTGTTGGTTAATAGGCTGCTACCAATTTTTACCACAATTCGTTTCGTTTGGGAGAGTTTGCTTCTACCCACTTTGCTGTTCAGTTCTTTTTTGATCTAAAAAGTCCATAATTTTATACATCAGGTTTTGAGTGCCTTGTTTTTTTAATGCAGAAATTTCAAAAACGGGTTCTTTCCAATTCAATTCATTGATAATGGTTTTACAAAGATCCTTGTCGCTCTCATGAAGAAGGTCTACTTTGTTAAGGATAAGCCAGCGAGGTTTGTTTGCTAAATCATCGCTCCATTTATTAATTTCATTAATGATTTTTTTTGCCGTTTCAGTTGGGGATTCGGTAGTGTCGTATGGCTTTACATCAATCATGTGTAATAAAAGACCCGTGCGTGAAAGGTGTTTCAAAAACTGTAGACCTAATCCGGCACCTTCGGCAGCACCTTCAATGACACCGGGGATGTCGGCAATGACAAAGCTGCGAAGATCGTCAACGCGCACGACTCCCAGATTTGGATGTAGGGTTGTAAAAGGATAGTCTGCTACTTTAGGTTTAGCAGAGGAAACTGAGCGAATAAGGCTGGACTTTCCCGCATTTGGCATTCCCAGTAAGCCAACATCAGCAATAACCTTGAGTTCAAGGCTAAGTGTTCTAGCTTCTCCGGGCTTGCCTTTCGAGAATTGCTGAGGTGCTCGATTAATACTACTTTTAAAGCGAGTATTACCTAGACCATGAAAGCCGCCTTTTGCAACTAATAAAGTATTCCCTTGCTTTAGTAAATCACCAATTTTTTCGGTTGTATTTTTTTCGTAGACGATAGTGCCAGGGGGAATAGGAATGTATAGATCCTCTCCTTTTTTACCAGTGCAGTTGCGCCCCATGCCATTTTGTCCGCGTTGGGCTTTATGCAAAGTTTTATAGCGAAAATCGGCTAAGGTGTTTACATTATTAGTCGCAATAAGGTAAACACTGCCCCCGTCTCCTCCGTCTCCACCATCTGGGCCGCCCATAGGGATGTATTTTTCTCTTCGAAAAGTTGCAACTCCGTTGCCACCGTCCCCAGCTTCTATTCTAATTTCTGCTTCGTCAACAAATCTCATTATGAGTGATGTTTTGAGTTGTGGATGGTGTCATTTGTATTTTAACGTTATTTAAAGATGCGTTGTTAAGGAGTAGATAAGGATTTTTTAAGTAAGAACAAATTCTATTGCAATATGGTGGTTTTTTTATTGTGAGCTGCCTACCTAACTATTCTTTTGAAGGGTAGTTTTACTGATCTTACTTTAATCAACCACATAAACAAAAAAGCCCCGTCATAGACGAGGCTTTTTGGCTTTTTGAATCGACTAAATTAGGTTGCCGCGATAATACTGACAAACTTACGATTTTTAGAACCTTTTTCCTGGAAAATCACCTTTCCATCGGATGTTGCAAAAAGTGTGTGATCCTTTCCAATTCCGACATTGTCACCTGGATGAAACTTTGTTCCACGCTGCCGAACTATAATACTACCTGCGCTAACTTGTTCGCCTCCAAAGCGTTTTACACCTAATCTTTTGGCGTTAGAGTCGCGTCCATTTCTAGTGCTACCACCAGCTTTTTTATGAGCCATAATTATTGCCTATTAATTTATGCAGAAATGCCCGTGATTTGGATTTCTGTGAAGTATTGACGATGCCCCATTTGTTTCATGTGGTGCTTCCGTCTTTTAAATTTAATGATTTTTACTTTTTTGTGTCTACCTTGAGAAATAACTTTTGCTGTTACTTTTCCAGACTCAATATATGGCTGTCCAACCTTGGTCTCACTATCTGATTGAACCATTAGAACTTTGTCAAACTCAACAGTATCACTTGAGCCCAGTTCTAGCTTTTCAATTTTTAAAGTTGTACCTTCTTCTACTCGGTACTGTTTACCGCCCGTTTGTATTACCGCGTACATTAGCGTTAAGCTCCGTCAAACAAATTAATATGTTAATGGTGAACAGTAAATTGTACGGTTATATCTGGCGTTCGTCAACTATAAAAATAAGGTTTTTAAGTATTTATCTAAAATTATGCAATAAAGTTATTGACAGGAGTAGGTGTTATTCAATAGCATGGTGGGTTGATTGAACGATATTTATGATAACAATAGCAGAAATGGTAGAACGAAAAACAGTAAAAACATCGGAATCGATTGATTTTGACGAAATTAAAAATTTAACTGCGAGAGAAGCCAGAGCTGTTGATCAATTGATTGTTAATGAGCTAAGTTCTGATGTTTTGCTAATAAATCAGATGGGGCACTATATTATAGGGAATGGCGGTAAAAGGTTAAGACCAATGCTGTTATTGCTTGCTGCAAAGGCATTAGGTGAGGTTAAAGATAGTCATCTGATTTTAGCAGCAGTTATTGAATTTATTCATACAGCTACTTTATTACATGATGATGTTGTTGATGAATCGGATTTGCGACGTGGTAAAGAGACTGCAAATTCTGTTTGGGGTAATGCTGCGAGTGTTTTAGTGGGAGATTATCTTTATTCCAGTGCTTTTGAAATGATGGTTCGTACTAATAATATGCGTGTCATGGATATTCTTTCCAAAACAACGACAGCGATTGCAGAAGGTGAGGTGTTACAGTTATTAAATTGTAACAACCCGGATACATCAAAAGAAAAATATCTCGAGGTCATTGCAAGAAAAACTGCAATTTTGTTCAGTGCTGCGACTCGTTTAGGGGCTGTGCTTTCAAATGCTGAGAAAAATACTGAAGAAGCACTTGCTGTTTATGGTCAGCAATTAGGGGTAGCATTTCAGTTGATTGATGATGCATTGGATTATAAATCGAATACAGCAGATCTGGGGAAAAACCTAGGAGATGACTTAGCAGAAGGGAAGCCAACTTTGCCGTTAATATACGCTATTGGGCAAGGAACAGAAAGTGAAGCAGAAGTAATTGTTGATGCGATTAAGCAAGGTTCAAGATCGGCATTTAATGAAGTTTATAAAATTGTTGTTTCTACGAAGGCAATTGAATATACGGAAAAATGTGCAGAAGAGGCGGCAAAAAAAGCTATTGATGCGTTAGATTGTTTAGATGAGTCAGTTTATAAGGATGCTTTAATTTCATTGGCGAGGTTTTCCGTCCAAAGAGATTATTAATAGCTGCTTTTAAGTTATTTAACGACACGTTAATCTAGTAAACTCATCTTTAAATGAGATTTCTTTGATTGTATGTTTGTGCGAAAATAGCTGAGAAGATACCTGTTAATTGTTACCCGTTGTTTTAATTCCCTTCTGAGAAAGTTTTTCATATAAGCCTCCTAATCGTATATTTTTCTTTTGTATTGCGGTGCAGAAAATAGAGTAGTTGCTTCGGATTGTGAACTTTGTTTTTGATCGTGTTATAGCAGTATAAATAAGTTCTTTACTTAATACAGGATTCATTATATCTGGCAAAACACATAGGCATTCGTCAAACTCAGAGCCTTGACTTTTGTGGATTGTCATCGCAAATACAGTTTCATGCGGTGGTACTCTGTTCGGTAATAATTTCTTTATACCACCGTCTGGTCGTAAAAAAAAGACAGTCAGGTTCTTTGAGTCTTGATCGTATAAGCAAATACCAATGTCGCCATTAAAAAACTGGATTCCAGCATTGTTTTGAGTCACCATCACAGGTCGACCGTGATACCATTTATTTGTGGAGTGGATTTTATTTTGACCAGAAAGTTTCTCCTCTATTCTTTTATTGATCTCAATTGTGCCATGAATTCCATAGCGGTTGGCACAAAGTATTTGAAACTTATTAAATTCAGAAAAAATAGTCTTTAAATTTACGTTGTTTTTTATGTGTAATAGATAGGTTGAGTATTTTTCAGCAGCAAAATCAATTAACTTCTGATCAAGTAGTTTTATTTGGTGACCATTTTTAAGCATTTCCCATGCTGGATTATACGATTGAGTGTTTACTGCGTCAGATAGTTTCTTGATTTCTTCATTAAAACGGTATGACTTTTTTAATTCAATAATTTGTTCTGGTAGTGCTACTGTTATATCAGCTAAAACAGAGCCAGATTCCACGGAGGATAGTTGGTCTTTGTCACCTAGTAGAATGAGTTTCGAGTTGGGCTTTAAGGCATCAACTAATTTACTCATTAATGCTAAATCGACCATTGATGCTTCATCGATAATGATCACGTCATACGGAAGAGGGTGGTTTGAATTATGTTTGAAATAAGGGGAATAAAAATGTGAGCCTAATAAGCGATGAATTGTACTGACTGTTTCTGGGATAAGTGATTTGATCAAATGAGAGCAAGAAAGTTTTGCTTTGTTTGAATTGATTGATTCTTGTAATCGCATTGCTGCTTTGCCGGTAGGCGCGGTTAAGGCAATGCGTGGAATGTTGTTTTCTTTTGTTTTTAATTCAAGTAATAACGCTAGAATTTTTACTACTGTTGTTGTTTTACCAGTGCCAGGTCCGCCGGAAATAATGCAAAGGGAATTGTTTACTGCTTTTATTGCGGCTTCTTTTTGCCAATCAGTTTCAGTCGTCAGTTGAGGGAAATATTGATTAAGAATGGTGTTTAAGTTATGACATTGGGATGGGTAAGAGAGTAGGTCGTTAATTTGTTTTGCTAATCGATTTTCGTAATCCCAGTAGCGATGTAAATAAAGTCTGTTATCCTCTAAAACAATGGGCGATGGAGTGGCTTTGAATGTTCTCTTGAATTCATTAATTAGAGAAAGTTCGGGTTGATTCAGTAGGATGCAGGTATGACCTTGGGAGTGTTGATAGGATAGTTTAGAAATTATCAGTTCAAAGGCTTGTTTTTTTTTAAGAGAGGTGGCTCGGAGAGAAAGAAAATGAGAAAAAGCAATGTCCAGTCTACTGGGCTGTATGTCTTGGCTCACGAGATTAATTTGTTGTTTCAAAATAACTATGAAGTATTTTTATTATTCAGAGGTGAGTATAAGTGAAATATGAGCTTAAAAGTAGGATTTTTAAGTACAGTATAATTGAATAGAAATGGTTTCATTTCTTTGGTTAGAGAATCGGATGTTGCTAATTATTTGGGGATAATTAATATATTAATGTATTAAAGGGGGGCTGACTATTATGTGGATACAAAAAGAATTCAAGCTTAAACCAAAGGCACGAGGCTTCCATTTGGTGACGGATGAAATATTGTTTAATGTTTCTGAGTTAAAGGGAATTAAAATTGGAATGATGAGTGTATTCATTAAGCATACTTCAGCAGCATTGACGCTTAATGAAAATGCTGATCCAACGGTTCGGCAAGATTTTGAAAGTTTTTTTAATCGATCTGTACCAGAGAATGAGCCTTACTATAGGCACATGGATGAAGGAAGTGATGATCTTCCTGCGCATTTAAAGGCAAGTATTTTAGGGAATAGCTTGAGTATACCTATTACAAATGGAAAGTTAAATTTAGGGGTTTGGCAAGGTGTATACTTGTGTGAGCATAGAAATCATGGAGGTGGTCGTAGTCTCATGGTTACTGTTCATGGTGAGTAAAAACTACAGAACCGTGGACAACTGATTTTTCTAGGATTATGTGAATAGATATGAGAGAGGTAAAGTTTGTGAATAAAAAAAAATTAAGTATTGTATGTCTTTTGTTGAGTATTAATTTTGTAGTAAATTCGGAAGAGGGTAAGAAAATAGGTGAGCTTATAGAGATAGATGTCTACAGAAGTTCCTCCTGTAGTTGTTGCGGTAAATGGGTTGAGCATTTAAAGGAAAATCAATTCCAGGTAAAAGATCATATTGTTGATGATGTGCAGGTGATGAAGGATAAATATGGGGTGTCTGCTGAAATGGCTTCCTGTCATACCGCAGTAGTCAATGGATATGTAGTTGAAGGGCATGTGCCGGCAGCAGATATAAAGAGACTGTTAAAGCTTAAACCCGCAGTTGTAGGTATTTCAGTTCCTGGAATGCCCGTTGGAACGCCTGGTATGGAAGTTGTAAGTAAAAAAGATGATTATGATGTTGTTTCTTTTGATAAAAGTAAAAGTGTTCAAATATTTAATCAGTATAAGGGTAATTAAAGGCAGGGTTCCGCCGTTAAACTAAGCGGCTCTTACTATATATAGAAAGAGTTTAAACTTTAAGAATAGCTCTGGTGGTGGCTGTTAAGTCAACATTTTGAGCTATTCTTACAGTTTTTAGTCTTTCAAATTCCTTAGTTTATTCATAATAAATTTCAAAATAAAGGTGTTGTTATGGTGTTGAATAATAAATTATCGAATGTAGGAAGATTTAGATGTCATCAAGACCTGATAACCCATCGACAGACCAGTTTTCAGAGTTGGACATCCCCGATTGGTCATTTTTTTCTAAATAATTGATTCGGCAGACATATTTTCTAGTGAAGGGTATTCCGCTGCCATCAGTGGGCAATATTTCTATATCAGCATTTATAACGTATTGAAAGTTTCCTAAGCTAAATGCATTAAGGGGTTGATCAGAAAAAGTAATGGTATTTTCAGGTGAAAATTCATTTTCGATATGTTTATTACACTGATCAAATGCGGAATTGGTTAACAAATTAGATGTTGAAATTCTATTTTTCTCATCACCAGAATCCACAAGAAAAAAGTCTGATGCGACAATATCATATATGAGCGGCATTACGACTTTAGATTGAAATGCAAATAGAGCAACTAGGCAAATAATAAAAAAAATGAATTTTTTGTTCATGATTGTAAGCAATTAAGATAGCTGAAAGGTTATAATTTTTAAAGAAGACCGTTAACTTTGGAGTGCTAGTATATATTAAATATTGGATGTACGTAAGGAAACAAAGATAAAATATCCGGTAGTCCTTGACATAATTTAAAGAGCTGAGTAGACTTGACGATACCGCTATGGAAGTGGCATGTTGCTTTATATTTTTTAAGGCACATCAAATAGGGATATTTAACAAATCTTCGGCATTTTATAATGGCGAAATTAAAATAATCTATTTTAGGAGGTAGAAATGGCTGCTACAACTGAATCAGTTAAAGCTGATGCTAAAGAAGCACCGCTATTAAATAAAACTAACCTTATTGCAGGCTTTATGCTGTATTTGGTGTTTTATTCATTTATTCGCTGGTATGAAGGCGTGTACGGATGGTCTGCAGGTCTTGACTCATTCGCACCCGAGTTCGAAACATACTGGATGAATATGCTGTACATTGAATTGGTATTAGAAGTTGTAATATCAGCTGGTTTGTGGGGATGGATTTGGAAAACTCGTGATCGTAAAGTAATGTCAATTACTCCACGTGAAGAGTTAAGAAGACATTTTACTCACTGGACTTGGTTAGTAATGTACGGTTGGGCTATCTATTGGGGTGCTTCATACTTCACAGAGCAAGATGGAACATGGCATCAAACTATTGTTCGTGATACTGACTTTACACCAAGTCATATCATTGAGTTCTATTTGTCATATCCAATCTACATCATTACTGGTGTTTCATCATTCTTATATGCTAAAACTAGACTTCCAACGTACAATGAAGGTTTACACCTAATGTATTTGGTTTCAGTTATTGGTCCTTTCATGATTCTGCCAAATGTTGGTCTGAATGAATGGGGTCACACTTTCTGGTTTATGGAAGAGTTATTTGTTGCACCATTGCATTACGGTTTCGTATTCTTTGGTTGGGCTGCTCTAGCTGTAATGGGTGTTGTAAATACTGAAGTAATGGCAATATCTAAATTACTTAAAAAAGACCTAGCCTGATACATTAAGGTTAAGTTGAATAAAAAGTAAAAATACTATCTCCTGGTTTGTTCCGTGTTTTCGCGGGACAGCCTTGGGAGAAGTAAATAAAAAAATATAATTTTAATTTTAGGAGGTAAGCTAATGAGCGCATCTCAATCAGCTGTACGATCACGCGCTGAGGCCGTAGCGGTTTCACGCACATTCGACTGGATGATTCTTTTCACTCTTTTCTTCGTAGTTCTAGGTGGATATCATATTCACTACATGTTAACTGGCGGTGACTGGGATTTTTGGATTGATTGGAAAGACAGGAGGTTATGGGTAACTGTAGCACCTATCGTTTCTATCACTTTCCCTGCTGCTGTACAGGCAATGCTTTGGTATCGTTACCGTTTGCCGATAGGCGCAACATTGTGTGTTTTGGGCTTACTATTGGGTGAGTGGGTTAACAGATATTTAAACTTTTGGGGTTGGACATATTTCCCAGTAAATATGGTTTTTCCTTCACAATTAGTACCCGGTGCAATTCTGCTGGATGTTATTTTGATGTTAGGTGGATCAATGACGTTAACTGCTGTAATAGGTGGTTTGGCTTGGGGATTAATATTCTATCCAGGAAACTGGCCAGTAATTGCTCCATATCATGTGCCAGTTGAATATAACGGTATGATGTTCACTTTAGCTGATTTACAAGGTTACCACTATGTAAGAACTGGTACACCTGAGTACATCAGAATGGTTGAAAAAGGTACGTTAAGAACTTTCGGTAAAGACGTTGCACCGGTATCAGCATTCTTCTCTGGCTTTGTATCAATTATTATTTATTTCTTATGGCATTTCTTCGGAAGATGGTTTAATAAAACTGATTTCATCTCTGGTGAAAACGTTTAGGAATAAGAAAAAAATAACCTGACGAGTTTTAGTTATATATTCGTCAGAAAGTCTTAATCACAGATTCTCTAGTAATAGAGGAGGGTTATATGAAAATAATAAAAGACAAAGTAGCAAAATTGTCCTTTGTCGCTCTGCTGGTAACTATGGCAGCAGCGATCTTTTACACACCTACAGCATCAGCACACGGTGAAAAGTCACAGGCTGCGTTTATGCGTATGCGGACAATTCACTGGTTTGACCTTACATGGTCGAAAGATGAAGTAGCTGTTAACGATACGATGACATTAGATGGTAAATTCCACGTTTTCGAGGGATGGCCAGAAACTGTTGATAAACCAGAAGTATCATTTTTGAACATCGGTATTCCAGGCCCAGTATTTATTCGTGCGGGTTCTTGGATTGGTGATCAATTAGTTCCACGTTCAGTATCGTTGGAATTAGGTGAAACTTATAAGTTTAAAGTGTTGTTAAGAGCACGTCGTCCTGGTGAGTGGCATGTACATTCAATGATGAACGTTCAAGGTGGGGGTCCAATTATTGGCCCAGGTAAATGGGTAACAATTACTGGTTCAATGAGTCAGTTCACTAACCCAATTACTACTTTGACTGGTCAGCA
>VAPK010245396.1_pt1 | contig 27801 bp, 25 predicted proteins | sample 3395031 | NCBI WGS metagenome assembly VAPK01 (sample SAMN08290443, study PRJNA428436) | hydrothermal vent metagenome | isolation source: Deep-sea hydrothermal vent chimney 1 | place: Pacific Ocean: Juan De Fuca Ridge
TGCTCATAAGCCAGAATTTAAGGCTATTGAAGCTGATGTTAAACTATTTTTTAATGAATTGCTTCAAAATATGCAACAGCATGATGCTATTGAAAAGCTAAAAATGTTTCGTATTTATAGAGATGTGCGTTTTTCTAAAAATAAAACACCTTATAAGACTCACTTTGGAGGTTCGCTCAATAGACAAAAACCTCAGTTAAGAGGCGGTTATTATTTGCAATTAACACCTGGAGGTTCGTTTGCAGCAACAGGTTTCTGGGATCCTTCAAAAGAAGATTTATTGAGAATTCGTAATGAGTTTGAAATTGATGATAGTGAAATTAGAGCCATAATGAATGCTAAAAAATTTAAAAGTGTTTGGGGAAATCTTGTTGGTAATGAAGTGAAAACTGCACCTAAAGGATTTAGTAAAGAACATCCGAATATTGATTTGATTAGAAAGAAGCAATTTATTTTTACAAAAAAATATACAGATAAAGAAGTGTTATCTCCGGGCTTTATAAATGAGGTCACGACAACCTTTAAAGTTATTCGTCCGTATTTTGATTATATGTCTGATGTACTGACGACCGATTTAAATGGTGTATCTTTAATAGATTAAATAATTAAAAGTGAAATGAAAAAAATAAAATTTATCATCATAATCAGTTTATTTGTGATTAGTTGTTCAACTAAGGTGAAAGATAAAACTGAAAAAACTTTAACTACTGAAATAACAATGACTAAGAAACAATTACGCCATGTAGTTCTTTTTAAATTTAAGGATAGTGTATCTGTTGCAGCAATTCAGAAAGCTGAAAAGGCATTTGTTGCTTTGCCCAATAAAATTTCAGCAATAAAAGATTTTGAATGGGGGATAAACAATAGCAGTGAGGGCGTAGATAAAGGCTTTACCCATTGCTTTTTTCTAACTTTTGATAGTGAACAAGATAGAGCTATCTATTTACCACATCCTGATCATAAAGCATTTGGCGAAATACTAAAACCTTTACTTGATGATGTGTTAGTAGTTGATTATTGGACTGGAAACTAATTTATTGATATTCTCGATTTCCAAAAATAGCACTTCCAATTCGTACCATGGTGCTGCCACAGTCAATAGCCAGAGGATAATCTCCACTCATTCCAATAGATAAAACATTGAATGTTTTATGTTGAGCACCAAGTTCTTTAAAAAATGAGTTTAGGTTTGAAAATTCACTTTTTACTTGGTCTGTATTATCTGTAAATGTAGACATCCCCATCAATCCGATTACCTTGATATTTTCTAAAGCTTTGAATTCTTCAGAATTTACTATTTCTTTAATTGTAGTAAAAGGTAATCCAAATTTCGAATCTTCTTCTGCAATTTTTGCTTGTAATAAACAGTTGATGATTCTATGGTGTTTTTTTGCTTGTTTATCAATTTCTTTCAAGGTTTTAAAACTATCAACTCCGTGAATTAAATCAACAAAATGAGCCATGTATTTCACTTTATTACGCTGTAGGTGGCCAATCATATGCCATTTGATATCTTTAGGCAGTTCATTGTACTTATCAACCATTTCTTGAATTTTATTTTCTCCAAAAACACGTTGTCCAGCATCATAAATTTCTTGAATATCAGCAATTGGTTTTGTTTTAGAAACGGCTACCAAACTAATATATTCAGGTAATGAACTCTTAATGTTTTTTAGATTTTCAGAGATAGACATAATATGATTTTTTTGAAATAATTTGTTGAGAAAGTAACCCTTTGTAAATAGTGATTTCCTTTCTGTTTTACATAAACACAGGGTAATAACCATTTTGGCTATTAAAATTCATAAATAGTTAAACCGCTTCTTAATTTTGGTAAAATATAGGTGCTTTTTGGTGGCATCTTAAGTCCAGCATCCGCAACAGCTTTCAATTGTTTTACAGTAATCGGAAACAATCCAAAGGCAATTTTATATTTTTTAGAGTCAACGTGATTTTTAAGTGAAATTGCTCCATCTTTAGTATGAATATAATCTAAACGCTTGTCATTACGTAAATCATGAATTCCTAAAATTGGTTCTAAAACAGTTTTAAATAATAATTGAGTGTCTAAATCGGATAAAGCATCTTCAATTTCAAATTCATCCTTTTTTAAATATAAAGAATAAAACTCTCTATCTAAATACATGCTAAAATGATGCTTTTTTGATGGATAATACAGTTCAGTCCCTTTCTTTTCAATTCTATATAAAACAGCTAATTTTTCTAGGAAATCATTAGTAGATAAACCATTTAAATCCTTTATAAATCGATTGAATTCAAAAATTTTTAAATCAGATTCAGGAATCAAATAACTCATAAAAAAGTTATAATTCTCATTACCTGTATGATTAGGATTTACCCGTTTTAAGCTCTCTGACAATAAATATGAAGAAGCTATTCTATGGTGTCCGTCAGCGATGTAAATTGCATTCATTTTACTAAACTCATCTTCAATAGCTTGAATGTCATGTTTGGTACTTACAGTCCATAAATAATGTGTTTTATTATTTTCTGTAGTGAATTCGTATTCAGCTCTTGTCTCTTGATGTTTAGTTAAAATTGATGCTATAGTTACATTATCAGGATACGTCAATAAAACTGGTTCAGCATTAAAACCAGTAGCTTTTAAGTATTTTTCAAATAATTCTTCTCTTTTATGTAGTGTTTCTTCATGCTTTTTTATGATGTCGTTAGCATAATCTTCACCACTTGTTGCGGCTATAATACCACAAAAAGAAAAGTGAGGAGTTACTTTTTTATAAACATAGAATTTAGGAACATCCTCTTTTGAAAAATAATTAAGGGCTTTGAATTCAGTATATTTATTATGTATCATCAAAAAACGTTCACTATTTGATATGTTTTCGAGATGTCTGAAATTTGGACTAATAATATGTAGAAATGAAAACGGATTAAAATCTAATTGTGCACCCAATTCTGCATGAGAATAGGCATCATAAGAACGAGAAGAAACCAAGGCAACTTTATCTCTAGAGGCTCTTACAGCACAAAAAGGTTTTACAATAGCCATATTTTAGATGTAATTTTAGTATAATATCTTTTCTAAAAACAATAATTATCCTAATATTTCAATAATTTGACTTGCCAATTCACCACCAATTCTTTCTTGTGCTTCATTAGTGGCAGCACCAATATGTGGTGTTAATGAAAGGTTTGGGTTCATTAGTAATTGTATTTCTGGTGAAGGTTCTTTTTCAAAAACATCTAAAGCAGCCTTTGCAACCTTACCATCATCTTCTAAAGCTGCAACCAAAGCAACTTCATCAATTACACCACCACGAGCAGCATTTACAATGCAAACTCCTTCTTTCATCATTTCAAATTCTTTGGTAGAAATCACATAATCCTTTTGTGCAGGAACATGTAAGGTGATAAAGTCTGATTGTTTTAAGACTTCATCCTTAGAAATAGTGTCAATTTTAAAATTCAATTTTTGACCGTCATAGAAATCCAATTCTAACGTAGCTGAATCTAAAAACGGATCAAAAGCAATGACTTTCATCCCTAAACCTAAAGCAACTTTAGCAGTAGCTTGACCAATACGACCAAAACCTAAAACACCTAAAGTTTTTCCTTTCAATTCAACACCCTTAGCATAAGATTTTTTAAGCATTTTAAATTTAGAATCACCATCTAAAGGCATGTTTCTATTTGAATCATGTAAAAAACGAACCATCCCCAAAAGGTGGGCAAATACCAATTCAGCAACTGAATGTGAAGAAGCCGCTGGAGTATTGATTACTTTTAATCCTTTTTTACGAGCATATTCAACATCTATATTGTCCATACCAACACCACCACGACCAATAATTTTTAAAGAAGGGCAAGAGTCAATAATATCTGTACGCACTTTGGTTGCACTTCTTACCAAAAGCACCGTTACATTATTGTTGTTGATATAATCTACCAATTGATCTTGAGCTACCGTTGTTAAATCTACTTTATAACCTGCATTTTCTAATGCTGTAACTCCACTTTTTGCGATTCCGTCGTTTGCTAATACTGTCATTTTTTTATTGTTTTATTTTCTTAATACACTAAAAGCACGTCGTGCAAGTGCAATAATTTTATTTTTTTCGTGATATAATTTTACATCAACTTTTATTATTCTTTTTCCGTCTTTAATTATTTCTGCTTCTGCATAGATATCTTCTGGTTTAGAACCAAGTAAATAATCTATTCGCATATCGATAGTATTTACTTTTTCTTCAAAACTTGAAATAGATGTTAAGGCTGCAATACCTCCTGCAGAATCAGCAATACTTGCTTGAATACCACCATGCCATCTTTTTTGAATGAAATCGCCAATAAATTCTTCCTTAAAAGGGATATGGATTTTTGCAAAACCATCTTTTAATTCTAGAACTTCTAATCCTAAAAATTTATTGACTGGCATTTGACTTTCAAATACTTGTTTTAAAATAGCAAATTTATCATCCAAAATTATATTATTTTGATAGGTTATGCATTACATCAACCAATACTTGTACACTTTCTAAAGGTAAAGCATTGTACATACTTGCTCTATAACCACCAACTGATCGATGACCATTAATACCGACAATACCTGCTTCTTTACATAAGCTATCAAATTTTTCTTGAAGACTACTGTCTGTCAATAAAAAGGTAGCATTCATGTTTGATCTATCTTCTTTAGCTGCGGCTCCTTCAAATAAAGGATTGCTATCAATTTCATTGTACAATAATGCTGCTTTCGCATTATTTATTTTTTCAATTGCAGAAATTCCACCAAGATCTTTTAACCATTGTAACGTTAGCATAGACACATATACTGCAAAAACAGAAGGTGTATTAAACATACTATCTTTACCAATATGGATTTGATAGTCTAACATTGAAGGAATTTGCCTTCCTGTATTGCCTAAAATAGCATCTTTTATAACCACTAAAGTTGCACCAGCGGGTCCCATATTCTTTTGAGCACCTGCATAGATTAAATCAAATTGAGTAAAATCAAGATTACGAGAAAAGATATCAGAACTCATATCACAAACTAATAGACCATCCGTTTTAGGAAATGATTTCATTTGAGTACCATAAATGGTATTGTTACTTGTGCAATGAAAATAATCGGCATTGCTGTCAATAGAGTATCCTTTAGGAATGTAATTGTAATTTTTACCCTTAGAAGAAGCTACCACATCAATATCGCCAAATAATTTTGCTTCTTTAATAGCTTTTGCACTCCAAGCTCCTGTATCTAAATAAGCAGCTTTTCCATTCTCTTTTAGTAAGTTATAAGGAGTCATTAAAAATTCTAGACTGGCACCACCTTGTAAAAACAAGACAGAATAACCTTTATTTTCTAATCCCATTAATTCTAAAACCAATTCCCTGGCTTTTTCCATTACAGCAACAACAGGTGCACTTCTATGCGACATTTCTATCAGTGATAAATTGTCATTATTGAAGTTTAAAACCGCTTCAGAAGCTTGTTTTAGTACTTGTTGTGGTAAAATACATGGGCCTGCAGTAAAGTTATGCTTATTCATATGAGTATCAGATAAAAATTAAGATGCAAATTTGAGGCTTTTATAACAATAAATTGCAAAGAAATTCTTAAAAATTGATAACAAATTTAAGGAATTTGTTAATAATTTAAATCGTCAGTAAACTAATTGAAAATTCAACTAGTTTACTGACGATTTAAGACCTTTTGACTAAAATGGATGGCTACTTATTTAGGTTGCATAATCACACAAGGGATAATCATTTCTTCTAAAGACACGCCTCCATGCTGATATGTATTTTTATAATACTTAACATAATGATTAAAATTATTAGGGTAGGCAAAAAAGTAATCTTCTTTTGCAAACACAAAAGAACTAGTCATGTGAATAGATGGCAATTGAATATCTTCAGGCTTTTTTACAGCATAAACTTCTTTGTCATTATATGATAAACTTCTGCCTGTTTTATATCGTAAATTAGCACTGATGGTCTTTTCACCAACAATCTTACTTGGTTTTTTTGTATTTATTGTACCATGATCTGTGGTAATGATTAATTTCAAGCCTAATTCTTGAGCTTTTTGAATTATTTCTAATAGAGGTGAATTCTTAAACCAGCTCAATGTTAATGAACGGTATGCTTTATCATCACTAGCCAATTCTTTAATCATTTCCATTTCAGTTCTTGAATGCGAAAGCATATCAACAAAATTGTAAACAACTACAGTAAGATCATTTTCTTTTACACCAGCAAAATTATCAGCTAAATCGCGTCCTTTTTGTAGGGTGGTAATTTTGAAATACTCATGTTTTATATCAAGCTTTAAGCGTTTCAATTGGGCTGTTAAAAATTCATTTTCAAATAAATTTTTACCACCTTCATCGGTGTCATTTCTCCAGTATTCTGGATGCTGTTTTGACATTTCTAAAGGTGTCAATCCAGAAAAAATAGCATTTCTCGCATACTGAGTTGCTGTGGGTAAAATGCTAAAGAAAGACAATTCTTCTTCTTTTTTATAATAATCATTAATGATAGGTTCTAAAACACGAAGTTGATCGAGTCTTAAATTATCAATTACAATAAGTAATGTACCTTGATCTTTACTTATTTGAGGAGCAATTATTTGCTTGAACAACTTGTGACATAGTAAAGGTTTATCTTCATTTTCATCAAACCAATTTTCATAATTTTTTTGGATAAATTTAAAGAACTGAGAATTAGCTTCTTCTTTTTGACTTTCTAAAATTTCAACCATTCCTGCATCAGCAATCGATTCTAATTCAATTTCCCAGTGGACTAATTTTTTGTACAACTCTATCCATTCTTCAAAAGTATTGACCATCGCTAGGTCTAAAGATATTTTTCTAAACTCTTGTTGATAGGTAGAAGTTGTTTTTTCTGAAACCAATCTAGAATGGTCTAAATTCTTTTTTAAGCTTAATAAAATCTGATTCGGATTGACAGGTTTAATCAAATAATCAGCTATTTTAGAGCCAATTGCCTCCTCCATAATATATTCCTCTTCACTTTTTGTAATCATCACAACAGGAAGGTTAGGAAGCTTTGCTTTTATTTGTGTAAGTGTTTCTATCCCTGAAAGACCGGGCATATTTTCATCTAAAAAAATAACATCATAATTCTCTTCATCGACCTTTTCAATGGCTTCAGCACCATTATTACATGTTGAAACGTTATAACCTTTCTTTTCTAGAAATAATAAGTGTGGTTTTAATAATTCAATTTCATCATCAACCCAAAGTATTTTTATTGCATTCATTCCTTTTATATATTAATTTTTAATTATAATAAGTGGTTAAAATTTAAACCGCTATTTTTGTAGTATCATCTAAACAAAAATCAATTGAACAAATTTAAAATTTTTAATGACCCAATCTACGGATTTATTAATATTCCTTCTGAATTAATTTTCGATATTATTGAACATCCTTATTTTCAGCGTTTAAGACGCATCTCTCAAATGGGTTTGTCTTACTTTGTATATCCTGGTGCACATCACACACGATTTGAACATGCATTAGGAGCTATGCATTTGATGCAAAAAACCGTAAATGTGTTAATAAGTAAGTCTATTGAAATTTCAAAAGAGGAAGAAGAAGCTCTATTGATCGCAATTTTATTGCACGATATTGGTCATGGTCCTTTTTCTCATACCTTAGAACATAGTTTGGTTACAACTATAAAACATGAAGAAATTTCTTTACTTTTTATGGAAAAATTAAATAAAGAATTCTCAGGTAGGTTGAGTTTGGCTATAGAAATTTTTAGAGGGAAATACCACCGAAAATTTTTAAACCAACTAGTTTCTAGTCAATTAGACATTGATAGGCTCGATTATTTGAAAAGAGATAGTTTTTATACAGGTGTTACTGAAGGAAATATCAATACTGAACGTATTTTATCTATGTTTACTGTAATTGACAACAACTTGGTTGTTGAAGAAAAAGGAATATATTCTGTTGAAAAATTTATTGTTTCAAGGCGTTTAATGTATTGGCAGGTTTATTTACATAAGACAGGGTTAGTAGCTGACTATTTGTTAGTTAACATTTTAAAAAGAGCGAAAGAATTGGTCAATGAAAATATTGAAGTAAACTGTAGTGATGCTCTATATTACTTTTTGTCAAGAAATGAAATCACTAATTTTGATGATGAATTTTTACATGAATTTTCTGAAATAGATGATTATGATATTGTCATGGCGATAAAACAATGGATGAAGCATTCTGATTTTATACTGTCAAAACTGTCAAAATCTTTAATTTACAGAAATTTTCCTAAAATTAAAATTCAAGAAATTCCTTTCTCTAGTGTCGAAATTGATCGTGTCAAAAAGGAGACTTTAGAAAAGTTAAGTTTAGATATAAATACTATAGATTACTTTGTTGCTAGAGGTGTCATTGAAAATCAGGCATATAACTTAAATGAAAGCTCTATAAATATTTTATATAAATCTGGAGAGATTAAAGATATAACGGATGCTTCAGATCAATTAAACTTATTAGCACTCTCAAAACCAGTAGTCAAATATTTTATATACTATCCAAAGTAAATATACTTTAGATTTGCGAAATATTTTTTATACTTTTGTAAGAACTATAAAATAAGTAAAAATTTAAATCATAAAGAAAAAGATTGGTAGCGAATACTCGGTATTTAGAGATAAACGCTATAAGTATATATGAAGTTTACAGCTAAACAAATCGCAGAAATTCTTGATGGTGAAGTAGTAGGGAACTTAAATGAAGAAGTTTTCAAGCTTTCTAAAATTGAAGAAGGTGAAAAAGGGTCGTTAACTTTTTTATCAAACCTTAAATACACTCCTTTTTTATATTCAACAAATGCTTCTGTAGTCATTGTAAATAAAGATTTTGTTTTAGAAAAAGAAATTTCAACAACTTTAATAAAAGTTGATGATTCTTATCAAGCTTTCTCTAAGCTTTTAGAGTATTACAATCAAGTGAAATTGAATAAATCTGGCATAGAACAACCTAATTTCATAAGTGAATCAGCTACTTTAGGTGATGATTTATATATTGGTGCTTTCTCATATATAGGTAATGATGTTATTATTGGAGATAATGTGAAAATTTATCCGAATGTTTATATTGGAGATAATGTGTCTATTGGAGAAGGAACGACCTTATTTGCTGGAGTGAAAATTTATTCAGAATCAGTCATTGGTAAAGCTTGTGAAATACATGCAGGCAGTATTGTTGGTTGTGATGGATTCGGTTTTGCACCGAGTGAAAGTGGTGTGTATAGTAAAATACCTCAAATAGGAAATGTAATTATTGAAGACAATGTTGATATAGGTTCAGGCACTACCATTGATAGAGCCACTATGGGTTCTACTATTATTAGAAAAGGAGTGAAATTAGATAATCAAATTCAAGTAGCTCACAATGTTGAAATAGGTAAAAATACAGTAATTGCTGCTCTGACAGGAATTGCAGGCTCAACAACTATAGGTGAGAATTGCTTGATTGGCGGACAAGTAGGTGTTGCAGGACATCTTAAAATAGGAAATAACGTACGTGTACAAGCTCAAACAGGTGTAGGGAGAAACTTAAAAGATGGTGAAATAGTTCAAGGAAGTCCTGCCTTGCCTTATTCAGATTATAACAAATCTTATGTACATTTTAAAAATTTATCTAAATTATCAGATAAAATCAGCAACTTAGAAAAAATAGCAAAAGCACAAACGAAAATTAATGAGCAATAAGCAAAAAACAATAAAGAATGAGGTCTCACTATCAGGTGTAGGATTGCATACAGGTAAAAATGTCAAACTAACATTTAAACCAGCTCCAGCAAATTATGGGTATACTTTTACTAGAACAGATCTAGAAGGAAGTCCTACAATAGAAGCAAGAGCTGAATATGTAGTAGATACTCAAAGAGGAACAAATTTAGAGAAAAACGGAGTGTCTATCAATACTTCAGAGCATGTGTTGGCGGCTATTGTTGGTTTAGGAATTGACAATATTTGTATTGAATTGAGTGCTGCAGAACCTCCAATTATGGATGGTTCTTCAAAGTTTTTTATTGAAGCTTTAGAAAAGGCTGGACTAGAAGAACAAGATGCTGAAGTTAACGTATATATTGTAAAAGATATTATATCCTATAAAGATAAAGCTTCTGGTAGCGAAATTATGATTATGCCGTCTGATACCTATGAAATAACTACTATGGTTGATTTTGGTACAAAAGTTTTAGGTACACAAAACGCAACATTAAATCATATTTCTGACTTTAAAGAAGAATTTTCTGCTGCTAGAACTTTTAGTTTTTTACATGAAATAGAAATGCTGTTAGATAATGATTTAATTAAAGGAGGCGATTTAAACAATGCTATTGTTTATGTAGACAAACCATTGTCAGATGCCACTATGAAAAAATTAAGAATAGCTTTTAAAAAGGAAAATGTAAAGATAAAACCAAACGGTATTTTAGACAATTTGACATTACACTGGCCCAATGAAGCAGCAAGACATAAGCTTTTAGATGTTATTGGAGATATTGCATTGGTTGGTACAAAAATTAGAGGTAAAATTATTGCTAACAAGCCTGGGCATGCTATAAACACAAATTTTGCTAAAAAACTAGCAAAATTAATTAAGATAGAAAAACGAAATAATGTACCTCAATATGATTTGAATCAACCTCCATTAATGGATATTAATCAAATTATGGATATTTTACCACATAGACCTCCATTTTTATTGATTGATAAAATTTTAGAACTTTCTGACACACATGTCGTTGGTGTTAAAAATGTATCAATGAATGAACCTTTTTTCTTGGGTCATTTCCCAGGATCTCCAGTAATGCCTGGGGTCTTACAAGTTGAAGCGATGGCTCAATGTGGAGGGATACTAGTGTTAAGTACCGTACCAGACCCTGAAAATTACTTGACTTATTTTATGAAAATGGATAATGTTAAGTTCAAACAAAAAGTATTGCCTGGTGACACTTTAATTTTCAAAGCAGAATTGATAACACCTATTAGAAGAGGCATTTGCCATATGCAAGCTTATGGTTATGCCAATAATAAATTGGTCGTTGAAGCTCAATTAATGGCATTAATAAGTAAAAAATAGATAACTATGAATCAACCATTAGCATACATCCATCCAGGAGCAAAAATAGCAACCAATGTTGTTGTAGAACCTTTTACTACAATATATAACAATGTAACAATTGGCTCAGGAACATGGATAGGTTCTAATGTTACCATCATGGAAGGTGCTCGTATTGGTAAAAATTGTAGAATTTTTCCTGGTGCAGTAATTTCGGCAATTCCACAAGATTTAAAATTTGAAGATGAAGATTCTCTAGTAACTATTGGTGATAATGTCACTATTAGAGAATGTGTTACTATTAATAGAGGTACCAAAGCTTATGGCAAAACCGTAATTGGCAAAGATTGTTTAATTATGGCTACTGCCCATATTGCACATGATTGTATTATTGGTAATAATGTCATTATTGTAAATGGAGTTACTTTAGGTGGGCATGTAGAAATAGGCGAATATGCCATTATTGGAGGGTTGTCAGGCATTCATCAATTTATCCATATAGGAAAGCATGTGATGATTTCAGGAGGATCTTTGGTAAGAAAAGATGTTCCTCCATATGTTAAAGCGGCAAAAGAACCTTTATCATATGTAGGTATTAATTCGATAGGATTACGTAGAAGAGGCTTTACACCCGCAAAAATAAATGAAATTCAAAACATTTATAGAATATTATTTCAAAAAAATAACAATACCACGCAAGCATCTCGAATTTTAGAAGCTGAATTAGATGCAACTCCAGAAAGAGATGAGGTCCTTACATTTATTAAAAACTCTCAAAGAGGAATAATGAAAGGATATACTAGTGGATCATAATAATTAATAATAAAAATTTAAATGGCAACAACATCAGATATAAAAAAGGGATTATGCATTGTATATAATAATGATACCTATAAAATTATTGAATTTCAACATGTAAAACCTGGTAAAGGGCCAGCTTTTGTACGTACCAAGTTGAGAAGTTTAACCTCAGGTAAAGTGTTAGATAATACTTTTTCAGCAGGGCATAAAATTGAAGAAGTACGTGTTGAAACTAGAAAATACCAATACCTATATAATGATGGGGAAATGTACCATTTCATGAATAATGATGATTATACTCAAATTCAATTGCTAGAAGATATTCTAGATGCTCCAAGTTTAATGAAAGAAGGGGAAGTGGTTACAATTATTGTACGTGCAGCTGATGAATTACCATTATCGGTAGAAATGCCAGCCAGCGTCATCTTAGAAGTAACACATACAGAACCTGGTATAAAAGGAAATACAGCTACGAATGCTACTAAACCAGCCACAGTTGAAACTGGAGCAAATGTAAACGTTCCTTTATTTATCAATGAAGGTGATAAAATTAAAGTAGAGACTGAAAAAGGAACTTATCAAGAAAGAGTGAAAGCATAGTTTAATGAAGAAAATTAGTTTTGTAATTGTACTTATTACTTTAATAACATCTTGTAATGAAAGCCTTTCTCCTGATGATTATCAAGAAATCACTGTTGAAAATCGTTACAAACTTTCTTTACCTAAGTATATGACAGTAATGACTGATTTAAATACTGAAGCTTCATTGCAATATGGAAACCTTATGAAAGAGGCATATACTGTTGTTATTCATGAAAGAAAATTTGAATATATAGGTTATTCTAGAACAACCAATACCTATAATGAGCAGCTTTCAGTATTAGAGAATTATAGTCAAAATCAAATTAATTTTCTTGAAAATAATTTAAAATTAAATAGGTTTGAGGCTTCAAATTTCATTAAAGTAAACGAACTTAATACCCGTCAAGTCAAATTAAAAGGCACTATAAATGGTAAAGAGCTAGGTTATATGATTAATTTTATTGAAGGTGAAGATCATTTGTATATGGTTATGAATTGGACACGATTAAATAGATTGGTAAGATTTGAAAGTACTTTTAAAACAATAAATAATTCCTTTAAATTGATTAAAAGGTAATGAAATTTTCTAAAACATATACTTTAAAAGAAATATCAAAAATCATTGATAGCGAGTTTGTTGGTGATAAAAATTTTTATGTTTTAGGAATGAATGAAATTCATGTAGTAGAAAATGGTGACATTGTTTTTGTTGACCATCCTAAGTATTATGACAAAGCGTTAGAATCAGCTGCTTCTGTCATTCTAATTAATAAAAAGGTAGCTTGTCCAGAAGGGAAGGCTTTGTTAGTATCTGATGATCCATTTAGAGATTTTTGCAAACTGGCCACCTATTTTAATCCTTTTCAAAGAGCTAGTAAATCCATTTCAGATACATCGAAAATTGGTATAGATACTATAATACAACCCAATGTTTTTATTGGTAATCATGTTAGCATTGGTAAAAATTGTATCATCCACCCAAATGTGGTCATCTATGATGGTTGTTCTATAGGTGATAATGTTATTATTCATGCAGGTACAATTTTAGGTGCAGATGCCTTTTATTATAAGAATAGACCTGAAGGACTTGATAGATTAATCTCTTGTGGTACTATTTGTATTGAAGATGATGTTGAAATTGGTGCAAATTGTACAGTTGACAGAGGTGTAACAGGAATAACAACCATAAAAGAAGGAACAAAAATAGACAACCTAGTACAAATAGCTCATGATACTGTTATTGGCAAAAAATGTTTGATTGCTGCTCATGTTGCAATTGCTGGTTGCTCTGTACTTGAAGACGAAGTTATTATTTGGGGGCAAGTAGGTATTTCTAGTGGTATTATAATTGGCAGAAAAGCAGTTGTCAATGCTCAATCTGGTGTAGGTAGAGATTTAGAAGGTGGTAAAACCTATTTCGGTTCACCTTGTGACGAAGCAAGGAAAAAATATAGAGAAATGGCAGCAATTAAAGTGTTGCCAGAAATTATTTCTAAAGTAAATAATATTTAGTTCAAAATGTTTCCTAAAGTTAAAGGGAAAAATTACTTTTGTAGAAAATAAATATAACTCCCAAATTATTGGGACAACTAATATAAAGATAATGAGTGTTTTAGTAAATAAAGATTCAAAAATAATTGTACAAGGTTTTACAGGTAGTGAAGGGACTTTTCATGCTACACAAATGATAGAATATGGTACAAATATTGTTGGAGGTGTTACTCCAAATAAAGGTGGGCAAACACATTTAGACAAGCCTGTTTTTAATACCGTAGCTGAAGCTGTAGCAAAAGCTCAAGCAGACACAAGTATTATTTTTGTGCCACCAGCATTTGCAAGCGATGCCATTATGGAAGCTGCTGAAGCAGGAATCAAAGTTATTATTTGTATTACAGAAGGTATACCTGTAGCTGATATGGTAAAAGTAAAAGCATATATTTCTGATAGAGATTGTAGATTAATAGGTCCTAATTGTCCTGGTGTAATTACTCCAGGAGAAGCTAAAGTTGGTATTATGCCAGGTTTTGTATTTAAAAAAGGTAGAGTTGGTATTATCTCAAAATCAGGTACATTAACGTATGAAGCTGCAGATCAGGTGGTAAAACAAGGTTTGGGAATTACAACGGCTATTGGTATTGGTGGTGACCCGATAATTGGCACAACAACTTTAGATGCTGTAAAATTATTAATGAACGATGACGAAACTGATTGTATAGTTATGATTGGTGAAATTGGAGGTCAGCTTGAAGCGGATGCAGCCAAGTGGATTAAAGCTGATGGCAACAGAAAACCTGTAATAGGGTTTATTGCTGGACAAACGGCACCTGTGGGTAGAACAATGGGACATGCAGGAGCAATAGTAGGTGGTAAAGATGATACAGCTCAAGCAAAAATGGATATTTTGGCAGAAAATGGAATTCATGTAGTGAATTCTCCTGCAGAAATAGGATTAAAAGTAGCAGAAGTTTTAAAATAAAAAAGAAGAAATCGCAATCTAATAACCTGTTTGAAATTTTATCAAGCAGGTTTTTTAATTTCTATCAAAAACAGAAACAATTTTCATATCTTTGAATTCGATAATCTTTATAAGAAATACATATGAAACTTTTAGAAAATAAAATAACACTCATCACAGGGGCTTCAAGAGGAATTGGTAAGGGAATTGCTGAAATATTTGCCAAAAACGGATCAAATATAGCATTTACATACAATGCTTCGGTTGATGCAGCAAAGGCTCTTGAAAAAGAATTGCAATCTTATGGTGTAAAAGTTAAAGGTTTTCAATCAAATGCAGCAAATTTTGATGCTGCTCAGCAATTAGCTAAAGATGTACTTGAAGAATTCGGGACTATTGATGTATTGATAAATAATGCTGGAATCACCAAGGATAACTTGTTGCTGCGTATTTCTGAAGAAGATTTCGACAAAGTTATTGAAGTGAATTTAAAATCGGTTTTTAATTTAACCAAAGCTGTAATTAGACCGATGATGAAACAACGTTCAGGTTCAATTATCAATATGAGTTCTGTAGTGGGCGTAAAAGGTAATGCAGGTCAATCAAATTATGCAGCTTCAAAAGCAGGTATTTTAGGTTTTACAAAATCAATTGCACTTGAATTGGGTTCTAGAAATATACGGTGTAATGCGATTGCACCAGGTTTTATTGAAACAGAAATGACAGGTAAATTACCTGAAGAAACAGTAAAAGGTTGGCGAGATGCAATTCCTCTTAAAAGAGGAGGAACTCCTGAAGATATTGCAAATGCTTGTGTGTTTTTAGCCTCTGACATGTCTGCTTATATTACAGGACAAACACTCAATGTTGATGGCGGAATGTTGACATAGTAATTTACAAATGACATCCAACACAGTTTTATTTTTAATTTTAGCGGTCATCATAGCTATATTGCTGACCTATTTTCAGTATTTCTATAAAACTAAAGACAAAAGCAATACAAATCTATTTTTAAGTGTTTTACGCTTTTTATCGATCTTTTCAATACTTCTATTGCTAATTAATCCGAAAATTAAATCTACAGAATTTGAAGAAATCAAACCGCTGCTCAATGTTTTGGTTGACAACTCTTCTTCTATAGCTTATGCGAAGGAACAGAATCGAATCAAAAACTTTATCATTCAATTAAAAGAGAATTCTTCACTTAATGATAAATTTACTATCAATTATTACGCTTTCGCGGATGATTTATCTTTACAGGATACCTTCTCTTATAAAAACTCAGGTACGAATATCATCCAGAGTTTAAAATCATTGCAAGATTTACATAAAGGAAACATTTCGCCAACAATTTTAATTACTGATGGCAATCAAACTCAGGGAATCAATTATACTTTTAGCACTAGTGATTATCCTATATACCCAGTAGTGGTTGGTGATACTGTACAGTATGACGATTTAAAAATCAAACAAATCAATATAAATTCTTATACCAATTTAAATAATCATTTTCCCGTTGAAATATTTGTGACCTATGATGGAAGTCAAAATATTAATAAAACATTGAATGTATATCAGAATAATAAGATTGTATTTAAAAAACAATTGGTTTTTACGAATGTAAAATCTTCTCAAAAAGTGCAATTTAATTTACCCGCCAATTCAGTCGGTAATCAGAATTTCAAGTGTACTATAACAGCACTTAAAAATGAAAAGAATACTATTAACAATCAAAAGAATTTTAGCATAGAAGTAGTAGATGAGCAAGCTGAAATTCTGATTATTAGTGCTGTAAATCATCCAGATATTGGTATGATGAAAAGAGCCATTTCATCAAATAAACAACACAAAGTAACCATAGAAAATAATTCAAGTAAAAGTATTCAATACAAGGATTATCAATTAATTATATTATACCAACCCAACAGGAAGTTTAAAAAAATATTTAAAGCTTTAGAGTCAGAAAAAATAAACACATTCATTATTACGGGTACATCAACGGATTGGAATTTTTTAAACAAGGCTCAATCCTATTTTTCTAAAAATAATATTGACAAAACAGAAGTTTACACACCTAGTTTTAACACAGACTTTGATGAGTTTATCATTGATGATATTGATATTTCTAGTTTTAATCCTTTAGAAGATTATTTTGGAGATGTTAGTTTCTCTGTTCCATATAAAACGGTTCTCTTCCAAAATATTTCTAATTTCACCACTAAAAATCCATTATTAGCCACTTTTTCAATCGATGATAGGAGAGGAGCAGTACTATTTGGTGAGAATAGTTGGAAATGGAGAATGCAAAGTCATGTAATTAATAATACTTTTGTGAAGTTTGACAACTTTTTCAATAAACTGATTCAATACTTATCCTCCTCAAAAAAATACAATCGCTTAGAAGTAGATTATCAGCCATTTATGTATGCAAACAAAGAGGTCATTATCAAAGCTCAGTTTTTTGATGCTACCTATACTTTTGATAAGAATGCAAACTTGACCTTGTCTTTGACAAATAAAGCCACAAAAGAAAATCAAAAGACACCCTTTACATTAAAAGGTAAGCATTATGAAGTTGTACTCAACAATTTAAAAGCAGGTAATTATAACTTTACGGTGCTAACAGATGATAAAAAGAATAGTAAACATGGCAGTTTTACGGTATTACCTTATGATATAGAACAACAATTAGCGACGGCCAATACAAAAGATCTTAAAAGCTTGGCAAATAATTCCAATGGTTCATTTCATGCAATTGACAATACAGAAATATTGGTTAAGCAATTACTTAAAAACAAGCAATACCATACCATTCAGAAAAGTAAAGAACAAGTAATTTCATTAATTGATTGGAAATGGTTATTGCCATTTGTACTACTTCTTTTTAGTGTAGAATGGTTCATTAGAAAGTATGTTGGTAAAATATAAGATTTCAGAACTTAGCTAAACTAATTAATTGTAAATTTGAAAAAACATAAAAACTAAATAAAATGAGTAACAATCAACTAAATTTCCCGAAAGTGGCAATGCCATTTATCTTTTTGGCAGTTATTGCCATTATATTATTTTCAAAATCATTTGTAACCATTGATGCTGGTGAGGCTGGTGTATTATGGAAACGCTTTGATGGTGGTGTAGTAACAGACCAACCCGCTTTAGGAGAAGGCTTTCATGTTGTAGCACCATGGAATGACGTAGAAGTTTATGAAGTACGTCAACAAGAATTTTTTGACGAGATGAAAGTATTATCCTCTAATGGATTAGACATTAAATTAGATGCGACAGCATGGTATCATCCTAATATTAGTAAATTGGGTATGTTGCACAAAACCAAAGGAACTAATTACTTAGAAAGAGTAGTTAGACCTGCTTTAAGATCAGCAACACGTGAAGTTGTTGGACGTTATACACCAGAACAAATTTACTCTTCAAAAAGAGCTGTTATTCAAAAGGAAATTTTTCAAGAAACAAAAAAGATTTTAGCTGGTGAATTTGTGCAATTGAACAATGTATTGGTTAGAGATGTTACCTTACCAAATACCATTAAAGATGCAATTGAAAGAAAGCTAGGGCAAGAACAAGAATTTTTAGAGTATGAATTTAGACTGCAAAAAGCAAAAAAAGAAGCTGAAAAACAGCGTATTGAAGCTAAAGGTAAAGCTGATGCTAATACAATTTTAAGTGCTTCACTTACTGACAAAATTTTAAAAGACAAAGGTATTGAAGCCACTTTAGAGCTGTCTAAATCACCAAATACAAAAGTAGTGATCGTTGGTGGTAAAGACGGAATGCCATTGATATTGGGGAATAATTAATCCTCATCATATAATCCTAAATACGATTTAAGGTTCTCCTTAGGAGAGGTGAAAAAGGAAACGCTGACAATGAGTGTCAATGAATTATTCAGAATAAACTAAAAAATTCAATAGAGAATGAAAATTTCTCTATTGAATTTTTTTTATTTCTTATCTTTAGTGTTAATTCTAATTTTATCTTTAGAAACTTTCCCCTTTTTTATTGCTTTGTAGTTTTCATAACATTCAAGCACAGCTTCAATAATTTGTAAGTCACTCGCCTTTCTAACGAAATTATTAGAGTAATTACATTCCTTTAAAAGATCGTCTAGCTCTTTTTTACTCATATCCATATAATCCATTAGAATTTCTCTATTAAATTTTTCTTCCATCATACCACGTAAATGATCCTTTTCTTTAAGCTTTTTAAGTTTTTTAATCTCTTTAGGTTTCTTTCCGAACTTTTTATACCAAAAATCTAAAGGATTAAACAGTGCAGCTCCAACAGAATTGTAATTTTTACCCTTTGGTCTACCTATTTCATAAGTTTGAGGTAAACCTTCAATATGGATTCTTGAGTATTTATCCATAGGTACATTTTTAGCATCAATTTCTAAAACTCCTATTAAATTATGAGCTTTGACAGTGACTTCATTAATGTTCAAGGTTTTTTGGTGTATGGCAATTTCAAGCTCATTTCCTTTTAATAAATCATTCGTTATTTTTAATTTGATTGATTTATAACCAATGTATGATATTAGTAGCGTATCGTTCGCTTTGGTAGGTATTTCAAAATTACCTTTATGGTTTGTTATAGCACCTTCAGCAGTATTTAAATTAAATATGTGGGCACTAGGTAAAGGCTTTTTATTTTTAACATCAACAATGCGACCTTTTAATACTTTAATAGAATCTATGTTAGTTTGAGAAAATATAGAAGTAGTGATAAATAAGGCAACTACGATAGGTAAAATTCTTTGCATAGGGCAATGATACTAATTAATTTGATAATGATTTGTTAAATAATACAAAAACAATACCAATAATTAAATCTCAAATAACAAAAAGTAAATTCCAATATTAATGTGTAAAAAATTAAATACACTTTGTGGTTTGTTCTGAAACTTCAGAATTAATAGTGAAATTTAAAAATTTGTGCACATGACAGGAGTTGAACCTGCACGTTCTAATGAACATTAACCCCTCAAGCTAACGCGTCTACCAATTCCGCCACATGTGCAATAAAAGAGTGCAAAACTAAATAAAAGTTAATAAAAATGACTTGTTTTTTCAAAATATGATTTATAAAAATCAAATTAGACTTTTAACTGACTGAGGCTACTACGATTTTTCTATCTTTGCAAAAAAATATTAGTAATGAAAAACTTAATAGTACTATTATTCGTAATAATAATATCAGACACTAATAATTTAAATGCTCAAATTTCAACATCGCTATCGGCAGTTAGAGATAAAACTGATTTAGATATTGGTTTTAATCGTAGATCAGATAATGGTACTTGGTGGACAGACGACACCTTTATTGATAAAGTTGCTGAGATGAACCCAGATGTTTTAAGATACCCAGGAGGTACACAAGCCAATTTTTGGGATTGGTCTACAGGAAAATTTTTAGACAATATAGATAAACCTTGGCGTAATAGAGAGGTTCTTAAAATACCAGAATTTATCAATGCACTTCCAGAACGCACAAAAATTATATATGTAGTTAATTTAGCAAGACCAACACCTGCTACAGGAGTTAGTGTAACTGCAACTGAAGCAATACTAAAAAGCACAGCAACTTTAAATGCAAAAATACGAGATATGTTGGAGGCCATTGCTAAATTTAAAGCAAAAGGAAAATTGCCCTATGCTATAGAATTAGGTAATGAATTCTTTTTTGGAAATGAAGAAGGTGGTATTTTTCATATTACAGAAGAAAACGACGGATGGCATTCAGGTTGGGACACTGCAAATGATAAATCATTTGTTTCGATTGATAAAAAAGAGGCAACTGTTATAAATGCCAAATTTTATTTAGGGCAATGTAAAACTGTAGTAACTGCTATAAATGATGTCTATCCAAATATAAAGTTTGCATTGGTAACTACCAAAAGAGGAAATGGTAATTCAACAAGAGAACGCTGGAATAATACTATTTTTAATGAATTAGAGAACAATCCAGATTATACCGATTTACAAAAGCATATTTATGCGGTTACACAACATCATTATTTAAGCACCAACTATGGTGATCAAACTGTTATCTCTGATAATACAACTGCAAAAGTGGCAATTGCTGAAGGAATTCAATACCCAGAAGAGAAACAAGCAGATTATGAGATGGTTCCAGATGATTATAAAATTTGGTATACAGAATTTGGAGCATCTAAAGATAATGCAATGGAAACTTGGGCTACAGGTTTGCGTTATGGAGCATTAATGATTAGTTGGATGAATATGGGTGATAAAGTTGGGCAGTTAGACTATCATTATGTAACAAAAAATGATGTGATAAAAATAGGCTCACCAATGAAACTAGCTCCAATAGGTATTGCAGCTAAACTATTGTCGCTTACATCTGTTAATATGACTGAAATGCAGGAAATAACATTTAACAATAATCCAATTTCAGTAACTGGTGTAAAATCTTTATATGGTTATAAGTTTAAAAGTAACGAAAAAGAAACGCTTTTTATCATAAACATTAGTGATGCCGATTTTTCACAAGTAGAAACTAGTGGCTTATTTACATATAATGGTCAATATAATAGAACACAATATCACTCAAATACACCATATGTTTCAGGTGTTTATGAAGGACACTCAAATATAATTTCAAATACTTCAAATGTTAATGCTACTACTTTTAATGCAAATAAGTTTTCTATAACTACAATTGAAGTTGCTAATAGTGTACTTGCAATAGATGCTAATAGTATAGATAAATTAGCTGTTTTTCCAAATCCAGTAAAAGATTTTCTTACTATAAATACTATGAATGAAATAAACAAAATCACTATTTACAATAGTACTGGAGCACAGGTATACTCAAAAGAAAATCCAATAAATCCAATAAATTTGAGTTCATTTTCTTCTGGAATCTATATCTTGAAAATCAGAATAGAAGAAGAGACTACTTTTAAAAAATTCATTAAATATTGATTGGTATTAATAAGTTCTCAATTATTATGGGCATGAGCTCTACAAGTATAAATGTTTAGTTTAAAATAGAATTACAAACAGTGTTATTAATAATAAATAGTTATTCAGTTTATAATGCTTAATATTTACGCTAACTTCATAAAGATAAATAGTTTTTGGTTATTCTTAATTTTATTGATAGTCTCTTGTAAAGATGATAAGTATCAAAAAATTGTAAAGCAAGAAGCTATCCATGAAAAAAGTGCTTTTATAGGGTCAGAGACCTGTAAATCATGTCATCAACAAGAATTTTCAGAATGGCAGAACTCTCATCATGATTTAGCTATGCAACTAGCAGATTCTACTACTGTTTTAGGTGATTTTAACAATACAGTATTTAAAAGCAAAGGAATCAATTATCGTTTCTTTAAAAAAGCAGGTAAATATTATGTAAATACTGAAGGAGAAGGAGGGGAGTACCAAGATTATAAAATTGCCAATACTTTTGGAGTAACGCCATTGCAACAATACCTTATTGATTTCCCTAATGGAAAGAAACAATGTTTGCTAGTAGCTTGGGATGCCAAAAAAGAAAAATGGTATGATCTACAACCTAATTTAAAAGTCCATCATGAGGAATGGATGCATTGGACAGGTGGGAGCATGACATGGAATAATATGTGTGCCGATTGCCATTCTACAAACCTTCAAAAAAAATATGATACTACAACTGAAAAATACAATACTACGTTTAGCAATATCAATGTAAGTTGTGAAGCTTGTCATGGGCCATCGAGCACTCATGTAGACTATTATAAAAATGAGGACAACAATAAAGGTGTCAATCCGCCAAAGCTTTATATGGATGCTTCTATGAACTCAAAAGAATTGGTTCAGAAATGTGCCAGATGCCATTCTAGAAGAAGTCAATTGACTGAATATTTCGATTATAAAGGTCATTTTTTAGATCATTACAATCCTAGTAAAATAATGGATCCTGTTTATGAACTGGACGGACAAATAAAGGATGAAGACTATGTGTATGGCTCATTTGTACAAAGTAAGATGTATCATAATGGCGTGTCGTGTAAAGATTGCCATGATTCGCATAGCTTAAAACTTAAAAAAGAAGGAAATGCATTGTGCCTATCATGTCATGAACCAACGTATGATACAGCCTCACATCATTTTCATAAACAAAACACAGAAGCATCACAATGTATTAATTGCCATATGACAGGTAAAACCTATATGGGGAATGACTTTAGAAGAGATCATAGCTTTAGAGTACCTAGACCAGATCAAACAATAACCTATGGAACTCCAAATGCATGCAGTGGTTGTCATACAGATAAAACCGCTGAATGGGCAAGTAACGCTATCAAATCTAACTATGGCGATAAACGACCTGAACATTATTCTGAGTTTTTATTAGCGGGCTACCATGGCGATAATGAATCTTTTTATAAGGTATTCTCAAAAAATAGCAATCCAGAAATTATACGTGCTACCGCTTTAAATCAATATGGCAATCAGTCACTTTCAGAAGATGAGATTAATAGACTAATATCTTTTGTAAACGATTCGTCTGCTTTGGTAAGAAATGAAACTGTTTTAACGCTTGGCAAATTAAATCAGCTAGATTTTTCTAAAACTATTGAACCACTACTACTAGATTCTGTCCGATTAGTCAGAATTTCTGCGGCAAGATATTTCAATATGAAAAATAGTGAAGTACTCAAAAATAAGGCTTATAAAATCACACAAAAAGAATATTTAAATGAATTAAAAACAAATGCTGATTTTGCTTCAGGTCAGCATCAAATAGCACTATATCATCAGGCAAAAGGGAATGTTGACAAGGCAATAGAAGCGTATAACAACGCTATTAAAATTGATAATTATTACAATACATCAAGAATGAATCTAGCCTTGTTAGAATATAATAGAGGAAACATTCAGCTTGCAGAAGCATTGTATTTAAAAATCACACAGCAAGAACCTGAGTACAGTTATCCTTACTTTATGCTAGGCTTATTATATAACGAAAGTGTTAAGCCTGAAAAATCGCTAGAATATTTAGCAAAGGCATGTGATAATAAACAGCCAATACTGCCTAGGGCTTTTTATAATTACGGATTAAAATTGCAAGAGAAAGACTTGTATGAAAAATCTATTGTAGTAATTAATAAAGCTTTGAAAACGGTTCCTTATGACGAAGGCTTATTGTATATAAAATTATTAGGTCAAATAAATACGAACCAAACTAAAGAAGCTTATAATACCTGCTCGCTATTGCTTAAAATTTCACCTAACAATACTAATTATAAGAAAATTTTAGAAAATTTAAACTAGAGCTGAAGTTTTTAAGCAAAGTAACTATAAAGAATTTATCTTTTCACTATTAAATTGTTTAGGACTATAGTATATCTCAAAAATTAGGATCCTCATTGACTATATTGCATAAAAAAACCTACTAAAAAAAGTAGGTTTTTCATCTCTGTAAGTGACCGGGCTGGGGCTCGAACCCAGGACCCTCTCCTTAAAAGGGAGATGCTCTACCAACTGAGCTACCAGGTCATTAATTTTGAGGTTGCAAATATAATATCTAATATTTATTCTACAAGCTATTTTATAAAAAAATTTCAACGATATTTGTTCTTTAAATTAATACTCTAAAAATCAATTTTTTATGAAGATAATTTTATTGGGATATATGGCAAGTGGGAAGACTTCTGTAGGTAAAAAGTTGGCAAAACGACTTAATTTACCATTTATTGACCTTGATGATTATATTTCTTTACAAGAAAAGTTGAGTGTGACGTCAATTTTTAAGGAAAAAGGTGAAATTTATTTTAGAAAAAAAGAAACTCATTACCTTAAAGAATTATTAGAAAGTAATCAAAATTTTGTTTTAGCTCTTGGTGGAGGTACACCTTGTTATGGTGGTAATTTAAAGATTATTCATAAGTACGCAAACTCATTTTATTTAAAACAGTCATTAAAAAGCACATATATTAAGTTATCTAAATCAAAAAACAAATGTAAAAGACCCTTAATTGCTAATATTTCGAATGATGATTTAAAAGAATTTATTGCCAAACATTTGTTTGAGAGAGCTTCTTATTATGAGCAGGCAGCAAATACGATCATAGTTGATGACAAAACTAAAAAAGAAATTGCAAAAGAAATAGGTGTAATTGCTTTGCGATTAATTTAAATACGCAACAATTGAATCCTTAGTATATTCAACACTAATATGCTCTTGCAATGAAGTGGATAAAGAAATTCCTTTAAAATCAGCTTTGATTGGATACTTTTTATGATTTCTATTGACCAATACTGCCGTCTGAAATTGTTTTAATGGTACATTCAGAAAATGCTTAACGGCATACATTAATGTTGTGCCAGAATTTAGGACATCATCAACCAGTATTATCGATTTGTTTTTATACTCACTTTCTGATAAAGATGTTGTAATTTCTTTTAGCGGATTAATTTTGTCAACTTTTACTTCACAAACGATAGCCTTTATAGGAGAAATTTCCTCTAAAATTACTTTTAATTTTTTTGCAAACAGAAACCCATTAGTTGCAATACCAGCAATTATAATTTCTTTTTGACTGACATTACTTTCATAAATTTGAAAAGCAATCCTTTTAATTTTATGCTGAATTTCTGTGTTGTTAAGTATTATTGAGCGTTTCATTTGTTGATATTTACGTTTATATGTAAAATCCATATAAACATCCGTTTTTAAGGATTTATTTTTTTGTTAAAAGCCTTCTAAGAAGGCTCAAAGATAATAAATAGTTCTTTATCCTTACGTTCTTCAATAGAGTTATAAGATTTTTCTAAGATCTTTAAGTTAAAATATTTTGAAAAGGTGTCGATATACTCTTGTTTAGAACCTCCAAATGGAGGTCCTTGGTTTGTTAATGGAAAATTAAACAGTAAACCAACAAGTTTTCCGTTATCATTCAATAATTGATGCATTTGTTCTACATACCTCTTTCTGAACGTGGGGTTTAAAGCACAAAAAAAAGTCTGTTCTATAATTAAGTCATATTGTTTTTGGTGATTGAAAAAATCAGCATGAATAAGATGTTTTTTAGGAAAACTTGGTACTCTTTCGCTAAAATTAGCTAAAGGTTGTTTAACGATATCAAGGATAGTAACATTTTTAAAACCTAGCTTATGTAACAACTCAGCTTCATAGCCATTGCCACAACCTGGAATTAATATAGATAGCTCTTTATCTGTCAACTGCTCAATATAATTTTGAATAGGAGTAGAGGGATAGCCAATATCCCATCCTGTTTTTTCGTCTTTGTATTTTTCTTTCCAAAAAGTATGGTCAAGTTTATTCATAATATAAAATTTTCCTCTTGAGAGCAGGATAAACTCACACTTTTATTTTTGTTTGTTTTTGCCACGAATACACGAATTATATTGTTAAATGTAAATAATAATTTTCACGAATAAAAAATCCTATAGGATTTTTAAAATTAGTATAAATTCTTTGTTTTATTAGTTATAGAGAATTAAAATTAGTGTATTCGTGGCTTTTATCAAAAGTATGAGTTTACCCTGCTCTTGAGAGAGGTTAAAAGATGTGTTAAAAAAAATTATTCAACTTCCTCTCTCTCGACACTTCGAGATGGTTGAGGTTTTGTCAATCTTCATTTTCGAAACCAAAATCTTCAATATCTCTTCTGTCTTTTTTGGTAGGTCTACCTGTTCCTCTTTTGCGATAGTGCTCTTTTGAATATTTGAGTAACTCTGAATCTTGAAATGCTTCTTTAGGGGTAATGTCAGTTCTGTATAAATCTACCAATTTAGCACCAATACGACTTATTGGTATATCTAATACTTTTAATTCATAATTGATTTGATTCTTTCTGACACTTATTTTTTCACCAATAAAAATTTCTTTTGATGGCTTAACATTGGCGGCATTAATCTTTATATGTCCTTTTCTACAAGCTTGAGTTGCTAAACTTCTTGTTTTGTAATAACGGACTGTCCATAAGTATTTATCTATTCGCATTGTAAGGCTAAAAATAATATATTAAATAAGATGTGAATTTACATAAAAATCAGAAACCAACTTCTTCCCCTTTCAAAAAAACCGTATCAATCAAATTTAAGCCAAAATAATAAGGAATACTTGCTATAGACTCAATAGGTTTGGTTAGCATTAAATTTGCTAATTTACCCTTAGTGATAGAACCCACTTTACTTTCTAAGCCCATAGCATACGCACCGTTTATGGTTGCCCCATTGATGGCCTCTTCTGGTGTCATTTTTAATTTAATACAAGCGGTTGCTACAACAAAACTCATATTCCCAGATGGTGTAGAGCCTGGATTATAATCGGTTGCTAAAGCTAGTGGCAGTCCGTTGTCTATCATTTTACGAGCTGGAGTATATGGAATACTTAAAAAATACGAACAACTTGGTAAAGCTACAGGCATGGTTTTGGTGTTTTTTAAAACATCAATATCCCTATCATCCATAACTTCTAAATGATCTACAGATAAAGCTTGATACTTTACACCAACTTGAACTCCACCAATTGAATTAAATTGATTTACATGTATTTTAGGAATTAATCCAAATTTTTCTCCTGATTTTAGGATAAATTCAGTATCAGCAACAGAAAAATAGCCTGTTTCACAAAAAACATCAACAAATTCAGCCAATTTTTCTTTGGCAATTAGAGGCATTATTTCACTAGTCAGCATCTCTAAATACCCTTGTTTATTATCCTTAAATTTTGCTGGAAGGGCATGAGCTCCTAAAAAAGTGACTTTAATTTCTATTGGATAATTTTCTTTGAGTCGTTTAATAACACGTAACATTTTGAGTTCGGCATCAAGAGTTAATCCATAACCTGATTTTATCTCAACAGCACCTGTACCTAACA
>VAPK010106275.1_pt1 | contig 27743 bp, 30 predicted proteins | sample 3395031 | NCBI WGS metagenome assembly VAPK01 (sample SAMN08290443, study PRJNA428436) | hydrothermal vent metagenome | isolation source: Deep-sea hydrothermal vent chimney 1 | place: Pacific Ocean: Juan De Fuca Ridge
GAACCTACATAAGGTTCCATCAAAGATCCCCCTGAAGAAACTACCCTTGTGGGATTGCTGATGGGCGCATAGTGATATGCTATTGAGAGACTCAGTGCCTTTCTTCTCTCGGGGCCTACAGTCAAATTTTCCCCCTCTGGACAACAATAAAAATGTTCTAAATCAAAATCTTTATTGGAGCTTTTTCTCTTAGTGCCAATCTTATTTGATTTGACATAGTGTATATTTAATTTCTTTAACATTTTATCAACAGCGTCCCCAAAATTAGTCATTCCTTCATCTAGCGAGTTCCTACTTCCTTCAAGAGATAACCCTGCAAAAACCCCAAATTCTCGCAATTTTAGAATTCCTTTTTTTGAAGCAGCAATACGAAGAATATCTTTTGGAGAATAAAGCATTAGGGGCAAGCTTCTTTCGGATAATTTCTCACTACTTAACCAATTTAAAATGTCCATCTCATGGGTTGTTAATCCCACATATCCTTCCATAGGAGGAGGCAATGCCACAAAATTTTCTGCAAAAGTAGAGGACACTTCTTCTCCTTGTTGTAATGTTTCCCTTCGCATATAGTTAGGAAACTTAATCTTTTGCATACCTACACTCCTATAGCACTCATGTAATTTTGCCGTAACATTATCTAAAATAAGAGCCCCTATTGGAGAATAGTATCCCAATCCTGGATTTGGGAATGAAACGAAAGGCCCCTCTTCTATAAGTTTTGATGTTCTTCTATTTTTGAAATCTTGTGGAACACGAAGAGTACTTCCGAAAGGCAACTTAGAAAGTCTCATTCTATTTTATGGGAAGTGTATAGTTCTGAATCTTCCCAGACCATTTTATTAGATAGAAGTAAGACGGTATATCCCATTTTGGATAAATTTTCCCTAAATAAAAACATATAATCTTTGTAGTCCACCATTAACTTTTCGAGAGTTTCAGGTCTTAAATTTTTTAAATGTTTCCTGTCTAATATATTCTCAACAAAATTACTCACAGCCCTATCTTCGATGTAGTCAAACTTAAAGCTAGATTCCATATATATTTCTAAACCAGGTAAGTCAAAGAATTTATCCCAATCTTCCTTATAGAGAGGGGTTATATTTACCTGAATTGCCTTTGAGACATCTTCTATTAATTTTACAGAGGGGACTTCGATATAATACATAGGAACAGACAAAATAAATCCAGACTTTTTACAAACTCTTCTGCATTCTTCAAATGCTCTTTCGCGATTAGGCATCAGGGATAGCACATTCCCAACTATTACCAGATCAAAGGTATTATCTTCAAAGGGAAGGGAATTTACATCTGCCTTCTTAAATTCAATATTTTCTAAACCTTCTATAGAGGCCCTTTTTGCTGCTTCTTTCAAGCTCATTTCATTAATGTCAATGGAAGTTAGTTTGCATGGAATTAATTTACTCAATTCAATAGCCGTAAAGCCTGTACTTGTACCAATTTCTAAAACTCTACTATTTCTATCAATACAAGTTCTATTCACAATTTCAAAAACAGTATTTCTTCCGCCGGGTATCCTATTTGTCTCCTTGGTCAACCCAATTAATTGATTGTAGTCCATTTCGTCAATATCATTAGGCGTTAATTTATTTATTTTCATCTTACGGTTTCAAAGTTCCATCAACTCTCGGAAATTGGTTGGCGCTCCAAATAAAAGGCATTTCTAAGAGGCCCTGTAGCATTCTCTCCCATCCAAGTCCGAATCCAGATGTTTCTTTGTAATTATTTATTTGACGAGTTTGAAGATATGGTTTGTAGTCCTCTTTTGGAAGATTGAATATTTCAGATTTTTCCTCAAGTTCTTTTTCAGATCTAACTCGATGACCACTCCCGATGATCTCCCTATATCCTGGCCAAATAATATCCGAGTTATCTGCAACCTTTGGGTTTTTCCCATCAAGCATAGCATGATAAAAAGGAACTTCTAAAAGAGGAAATTCCTTGATTAAAACCATATTTCCTAATAGCTCTGTAATTTTAATTTCTTCCCATGATCCAAAATGCTTAAGTGTGAATTCTTTGTATTTCTCGTCTCCTGTTTCTTTATATAGGAGTCCTAGTGCTTCTCTAAATGTTATTTTTGGGATATTTAATATTTCACCCGCAAACTTACCAAGCTCCTCCAATTTCTCTTTTGATAAAAAGTATGCCAGACTCTCTTTATCTTTTATTAATAAGTCTTTAATTATTTTTTTTACCAAACCAAGAGCAGTAATTTCATTTTCTTCTTGGCGAACCTTTCCCTCATACTCTATATGGTGAAATTCAGACAAATGAGTTGCATCTGCCTTCTCTTTTCTAAATGAATTATAAATTGAATAAACATGATTCACTCCCTTTTGCATCATTGCGAGCTCCAGGTATATTTGTGAAGACTCAGATAGGAAGGCTTTTCTTGGTAAGTCAAACCAGTCTAAGGTTATTGGACACGTATCTGTTGTGTAGTCAATTGCCTCTTTCCCATAAACTGCTCCCGGTGAAGAAATCATTCTTGTAGTCATTGGAAGTGCAGTAAAAAGAGCATTTAGTTCATCGAAGTACTCGTTTGAAGAGATATTTATCCTGTGATTGATTTTTGCAATATGTCCCCACATTTCATCCTTATCAAACTGATCAACTCTTTGCTCAAATTCTTGTATTGGGACGATTACAGAATCAATATTTTCAATAGGTCCAAATATATTATTCCCCTTATATGAAATTGTTCCATCCTTATTTGCGGTATATGGGCCTAGCATATTTTCATTAGAGCATAATTGTTTATAAAGATATTCTAATAGTTAAGTTTAAATAATTGTATATATGACATATTAAGTGAAAGAAATTAAACTTAATAAAAAAGATTTCAAACTTATTGAAATTATTTGTAAGAACTCAAAAAAAAGTACCCTCAACATTTCAAAAGAATTAGGGATTTCTAGGCAAGCGGTACACAAAAAATTAGATAAAATAAGAGATAGGGCAATATTGAAGTTTGTAACAATATTAAATTATCCTAAACTTGGGTATAGCAATATGCATCTCTATCTTAAAATACAAGGGGTAGTAAGAAAGGATTTAATTAAAAAGATTAAAAAAGCAGAGGATATTGAGAACGTAACATGGGTATCAACATTGATGGGTGATTATGATATATCTTTATCTATATTTTTTAAATCAATATCTGAACTTCATAGAGATTTAAACAAAATCTATTCAATTTTCAAAGACTCAATTAGGCACAAAGAGTTGCATTTAATTGATGAGCAGTTCATCTCTCATATTGTCTTTAGTGATAAAAGGAAAACAATAAGAAGAATTGGTGGCGATAAGATGAAAATTTCTGATACTGATAAAAAGATATTAAACTATATAAAATCTAACTCGCGATTTGAATGGAGTAAATTAATATCCCAATTAAAACTTAATTATCAAACAGCGAAAAAACATATTAAGCACCTTGAATCCGAAGATATCATATTGGGCTATGGGGCAATAATAAATTACAGTACCTTGGATTATTCTTGGAACTTATGCATATTAAACATATCTTCTGGACATTCATTAGAAAAAATATTAGAAAAAATCAAAATAGAAAAAAGGGTCCCATTTATATCGACAACGGTTGATAATAAGATAATACTTGATTTTGTGAGTCGTGACTATGAAGAATTAAAAGAGTTCTTAGATAAATTAAAAATTGAATTTCCAAAAGAGATTGAAGATTACAAAATTTTAAATATTGTTAATTTAAGAAAATTAGAAGAAATTTATCACTAAAATGATAGTTAATCTCACAAAAGATAGGCTAGCCAAATTCAGGGCACCACGCCATTCGGTCGCTTCCCGGTTGGGGGCGTCCAAAACTTTTGCCACATTCATGGGTGGACATTATAAGTGCTGTGGTCATTTATCTTCTACTCATAACCTCTTCATCCTCCTCAGCAGAAAGAATAAACATCTTCCCAAAATCAGACTCACCTAACTTGTCCCAATACTTCCCAGCTTGAGTAAAAAGTCGCTTTCCTTTATCATAATAGACATTATCCAACATAGATACCTTTTCTCCACGACCACCATATTCTCCACCGAAAGCGCTTACAATTTTTTCCCGCACACCATACACTTCTCCAAAATCTTCGGGAATATTGAGGATTAAGGCACGAGCCATTCTATATAATATAAATTTAAGATTAAACTCTTCAAATGCCCCCTCTAAAATACCTTGAAAGCGTCTTATATCTCCTACCACTTCCGATTCTTCAAACCATCTTCCTTGAATTTCCTCTATAAGACCTGCATCATATCCCTGAGGAGTTTCAAAACCAACCCCCACAGAGGCATCATTAAGATACAAAATGCCTTTTCCTTCTGGAGAAACTATTCCATCACCCCTTTGTCCAACAATCGTTAATTGAGGCATTGTTGCCATATTGACCATTGTTTCCAAAAAATTCAGATGAACCGATGTCCGACTACGAAGGAAGATGGAATCATAGACATCATAAAACGAACTCGGCCTCTCCCCCTTTGGAATATATCCATCATTTAAAGCGTCTGTACATACTGGTGAAATTGAAGCAGGCCAAATAAGAGCGGCTGAAAAGTACAGATTTGTGAAATATAAGGGAAGATTTTATGGAAAGTCACCATCACCCACTCGTTAAATATTTCTTGCCAGCATATGGTGCGGCAGGAATTTCGCTTGCCAGGATGCAGTATGAAAATATTTCAGAGAACAAAGAAGAGGATTTGGACAGGCGAGATTAACAAAATAATTTTTTGTGTTTTTCATATGGGACGCAATAACCAAATATAGAGTGAAGAATAAACCAATACCAACTTTCAAAAAACATGACACAACTCCGCCAAATTCTTAAAAACAGACATTCTCATTGCCTGCAATTCCTCTTCCTAAACCAAACATAAACAACAATCAAAACCGCCACAAAAACCAAAGCCAAAATAGTCACTTCCCTCAAATACCTACCAATCAACGCTTCACTCTGCCCAAGAAAATAACCCAAAAACACAAGCACCAAAACCCATAACCCAGCACCAAACCCAGTATATAACGTAAACTTCAAGGGATTCATCCTAGCAAGACCAGCAGGAAAAGAAATATACTGCCTAATAATAGGAATAAGCCTACCACTAAAAGTAGAAATATGACCATGCCTTTCAAAAAAATCTTCAACCATATCTAAGTGATGCTTCCTTAAAAATTTCAAAAGTAACCTCCTCCCGAATCTATTAGCTAAAAAATAATTCAACCACGCTCCAGCAATAGAACCCAAAACCCCAACGGCAACTATTAACATTAAACTCATCTTCCCTTGATAAGCAAGGTATCCAGCAGGAATAATAACAACCTCACTTGGAAACGGAAAAAATGAACTCTCGAGAAACATAAGAACAAAAATCCCCAAATAACCAAGAGCTCCAATCGAATTTACTAAAAAGGAAATCACCGTCTCATATATCATAATATATTCTATATATTTGAATTATTAAGGTTTTGCAACTCATTCCAGACAATTAAATCAAATAAACAACTCGCAATCAATATTTACAAATGCCTTAGGTTAAGAACAATAATAAAACTTTTCTCCCAGATAAACCCAGCGTCTTTAAAATGATTCAATCCCTTATCTAAAAATCAAGCTCCAAATCTACGAGACAAAAAAATAGCCTCTAACCCAATAGAAAAAACACCTAAAATCAAGAGCGTTACACGCAAAGGATGTGCACTTATTGCCCAAAGAAAAATCAAAAGGACTCCGAATAATAAGAACTGTCCCGGAAACTTATAAATACCACTCTCACGAGCTCCAATCGACTGCTCAATGGTATAAGAGCTAGGTCGCTTCTTTTTATTTTTAACTTTTTTATTACCAGAACTTTTCTCAGAAGAACTTTTCATCTTTTTCATATCTCATTAAAATAAAAGTAATATTTAAACTTTCCCTAAATAATCAGTTTTATCTTAATCTTCAATAAGGGCTCACTCATTCCCTCTTTAACATCTCCTATTGTCTTCATAAGCCTAATCTCACTTTCCCTAAATCTATCCCTATTCTTTTCTATATCCATAATCCTATTTTCACCATCTATTATCTTCATATTAAAAGCTTCAGTCTCATCTGTCATTATACTCTGACCCATAACCTTTCTCTCTCTAGAAAGGACATCATCAACCATCTTAAAAACAGAACCAATATTAACCCCAGCTTCTTCAGATAATTTAATTAATTGTTTAAGATTGTCTTCAACAAAAATTTCCTTAGGACTCTTTCTTAACCTCTTTATTAACTCCATTTTATTCATGTCTTTATGGAATTTCTTAGCAAAAATTTTATAATCAATCAGTCCACTTATCCTTTGTTTCTCTAATTCAATATCTCTAACCTCATCTTGTCTTTTCTGATTAATACTTATTTTAGCAAGATATTTTTTTGATTTTTTTATCTCCAAAATATTATCTTTGATTTTTTTTATCTCTTTTTTTAAAACATCAGACTTATCTTTAAATTCGATTTGTTTGCGTTTGTTATATGAAATTTCCTCGTAGATTTCCTTAATTCTTTCAATTCCATCCTCTACCTCTACTATATTTTTTAGTCTATCTATTAGTTCATTATTTCTAAATTCTTCTTTACGAAAACTATTGGAAAAAGATATAATATTCTTTCTAGTAGAAACCATTTCCTTGCCAATTAAAATTGTAGCTCGTTCATAGTTTTTAGATGTTTTTTTATTGAAATCACTTAGAATAAAAGCCACCCTATCGATTAGATCATATAAACTATTTTCCTCGATATTAGCTAAATTTTTCTTTAATCTTTCAATACTAAAAATATAATTCCCTAAATTTTCCATTACAATTAGTTTAATTCTTTCATCTTCCCTTTCATCTTGCAAGTCTATATCTTTTAAAACCGCAATTCCATTGGTAAGTTTATTATCTAATTTCTCGATATCCTCCCGGACCATTTTCAATAAACCTGCTTCTTCGCTCCTCGCATATTTTTTCTTTTCTTCTATAAGATGCCTTAACTCTCCATATTTTATTTTCTTAATATGTTCCTTCTTCTTTAAAAATTTAAAAAAAGCCATAATCTAAAACATCAAAACAAAGAAATGTTAATATTTAATTTTCGCAAATAATCCATAAATTAAATTAATTATAGCTATTTATTAAGTTATTCTTAACTGGCTTCACTAAAACCTTGCATCTTAATTACATAATTATATAATATCTAACAATAACTCTAAATAAATTATGTCAAATATGGTAAATTTATTCCTGAGATTTCATTGTCTTCATTACTCAAACCGAATATCCTTCAAACCCAACTGAATACTGATATTCCCATTCCACTCATTAATCTCCGGAAAATACGCCGCACTGATATTCCCATTATTCTCAACTAATCCCTCACTAAAAAAAGCCATGCCAAACCCAATCGCCCCAACACTCCCTTCACCATCCCTAAGATTCAACTTTAAGTGCTTCTCCTTCAAAACCCGTGGCTCCTCACCCAAACTAAGCTTCTCACTATAAAACACCGGCCGTGGATTCCCAAAACCATAAGGAAATAACTGATGCACATCTTCTATCAAACCAAAATCAATCTGATTAAGATTTAATTTAGCGTCAATTTTTAACCTTGGAATTAAATCTTTTTTGCTAAGTTTTTCTTTAGAATAATTATTAATATCCATACGAAGACCTTTAATGTTTTCTTCTTTTATTTTTAACCCAGCAGCCTGGCTATGCCCTCCATAGTTTTGCATCCATTTTTTTGAAAAATTCATAGCGCCAAGTAAATGAAATTTTGGTATACTTCGCCCAGACCCATACCCCCAACCATCATCATCCAAAGCAATTAGTATAGTAGGTCTATGGTATTGTTCAACGATTTTCGAAGCTACAATACCAATTATTCCTCTATGCCATCCCTCCCCAGAAAGCACAATGCAATTATCCTTATCCAAATCAACTTCTCTCTCAATTTTATCAACCACCTCATCAAATATCTCTTGCTGAAGCTCCCTTCTCTTCGTATTTTGACTATTAAGTTCCTCAGCTATGTCCTCTGCCTCCTGCAAAGACTCCGTATCAAATAAACGCATCACCTTATCTGCGGACCCCAATCGTCCAGAAGAATTTATCCGTGGACCTAATTTAAACGAAATATGTCCCGAATTTATTTCCTCCCCCTCAAGCTCTGAAACTTTAATCAAAGCCCTTAAACCCACATTTTTAGTATTAGACAATTCTTTCAAACCATTCTTAACAATAATTCTATTTTCTCCGTCCAGCGGAACTATATCTGCCACAGTCCCAAGACAAACAAAATCTAATAAAGAAAATATATCAAAGTCAGAATTAAATTCCTTAACTAACGCCTGAACCACCTTAAACACCACACCAACCGCAGCTAATTTTTTATAAGGATATTCACAACCTTCCTGCTTTGGATCAATCACCGAAACTGCATTAGGAACCTCCCCAATCTGCTCATGATGGTCGATAACAATAATATCAATTCCATTCTCATTTGCATAATCAACTTGAGTATTAGATGTAATCCCACAATCCACCGTAATCATAAGATTTATCTCCTTACTCCTCGCTTTATCTATGGCACTTTCATTAAGCCCATAACCTTCCGTCAACCTATCAGGGAAATAATAGGAAACATCGCCCCCAAGTACTTTAATAACTTTGTACAATACCGTGGTACTAGTAACTCCATCAACATCAAAATCTCCAAAAATCAAAATTTTCTCATATGCATCTATTGCTCTTTTTATTCTCCTAATTGCCCTTTTCATGCCTTTCAATAAATTTGGGTCATGTAAATCTCCCAAGTTGCATTCGAGAAATTGCCTTGCCTCCTTTGGATTATTAATTCCTCTGCCTACCAACAATTTAGCGAAAACTCGAGATACTCCCAACTCAGCAATAATTCTTTCCACAACCTCTTTATCATATTCAACATATCTCCATATTTTTTCCATATTACTAAATGTAAAATTAGTATTAAAATAACTATTGATTTGGGTTATTTAAAATTCAATTAATTAGCTATCTTGATTTAAAATAAAAGAATATCTATTAATCCTATCTCCTCAAAATTATTCCAACTCTTTTCGAATCAACTTGTGAGCAGAATTAATTTTTTGAAACATCTCCTCATTCCCCTCACTCATATCTGGATGATATTTCCGAGCCAACACCTTATATTTCTTACTAATTAAATCAAAATCATTCTCCCCCGCCTCAACCCCCAAAATCTTCCTTGCCCCAATCAATTTATCTCCCAAATCATCATCCTCAAAAAATTCCCGTTGAAACTGATCTAAACTAATCTCTTCATCAAGCAACCTTCCAACCTCAATCTTCAAAACCTTATCAACAACATAAAGATTTTCAATAAATTTTGAACACAAAGAATAACTATACTTCAAATTTCTACCCTCAAAATACCAAGAGACCGAGGCTGAAGCTTTTAATCTAGCATTTCTCTCCATGGCTACATCGCTATCATCACGGTCAATCCCCAGTTGTTTTAATGTGGAAACAATTCTATTCTGAATCTGAACTGCCCTACGATCAAACGAACTCACAAACACAGGAACTTCAATTTCATTACCTTTAACCTTTACCATAATATTAAATCAAAATATACTTTTATAAGCTTAAGTGTCTGAAATTTTTTTAAAATCGAACACTTTATAAGGAGCTATAAAGAAATTAAGTTATGATAGCGAAAGAAAAAACTCCAGAAAACATAATCCTCGAAGAAGCAAAAGAAGTTTTAGAGGAGCAAGAGACTCCAAAAAAAGAAAACAATGAACCAAGTGATAAAGAAAAAGAATTAATTGAAAAGTTGCAAAGACTCCAAGCCGAATTTCAAAATTTCCAGAGAAGAACCGAAAAAGAAAAAATAGAAAATCATGCAAATGCAAATGCTAACTTAATTTCAGAATTATTAACAATACTAGATAATTTTGAACTATCTCTAAAACACAACAAAGATAAGGGAGTTATCTTAATATTCGACGAGCTTACAAAAATTTTAGAAAACCAAGGATTAAAAAAAATAGATACGACAGGAAACTTTAACCCAAAATTTCACGAAGCAATAATACAGATTGAAGGAAAAAATCAGGGAGAAATCTTGGAGGAATTCCAAAAAGGATATATCTTAAACGATAAGCTTTTAAGGGCATCCAAAGTTAAAATCAGTAGGAAAGCCGATAAAAAATAAATTCCATTAAATTAAACGAAAAATTTAAAAAGGAAGTATACACAAACTGTATATACGGAGTAAAAACAAAATGAGTAAAACAATAGGAATCGATCTTGGAACAACATTTTCAGCTGTAAGTGTAATGGAAGGAGGAAGAGCAAAAATAATTCCAAACACAGAAGGTAATAATACAACGCCAAGCGTAGTGTCAATCAACGGTGATGAAATATTAGTTGGTGAAATTGCAAGAAGAGGGGCTGTAGCAAATCCGAAAAATACAATTCGAAGTATAAAGAGACTTATGGGTACTAAAAAAATGACTTCAGTGGAAGATAAAAAATATAACCCCGAACAAGTTTCTGCAATGATTCTACAAAAATTAAAGAAAGATGCAGAAGAATATTTAGGTCATGATGTAACTGATGCAGTAATTACAGTTCCAGCTTATTTTGGAGATGCGCAAAGGAACGCAACAAAAGATGCAGGAAAAATCGCTGGATTAAATGTAAAAAGAATAATTAATGAGCCAACGGCGGCGGCATTAGCTTACGGTCTAGAAAAAGAACACGACCATACAATTTTAGTTTTTGATTTTGGAGGAGGAACATTTGATGTTTCTATTTTAGAATTAGGTGGTGGAGTATTCGAAGTAAAATCTACTAGTGGAGACAATGTATTAGGCGGAGATGATATAGACGATATACTAATAGATTTTCTAGCAAGTGAATTCAAAAAAGATAATGGAATCGATCTAAAGCAGGATTTAGTAGCATTACAAAGATTAAAAGAAGCAGCAGAAAAGGCAAAAATAGAACTTAGCTCTTCACAGCAAACAAAAGTAACAATCCCCTATATATTCTCAGATGACAAAGGACCAAAACATTTAGACGTTACAATAACAAGGGCAAATTTTGAAAAAATCTGTGAGAAGATTTTTGAGAGACTAAAGGGTCCAACAAAACAGGCAATCAAAGACGCTAAAATGCCAAAAATTGATAAAGTTATCTTAGTTGGAGGAAGCACAAGAATTCCAAAAGTTCAAAGCATAGTTAAGGAAATAACTGGATTATCTCCAGATAAATCCGTAAACCCAGACGAAGCAATATCTCTTGGAGCAGCAATTCAGGGTGCAATCATCTCAGGAGAAGTAAAAGACATCTTGCTTCTAGATGTAACATCTCTAACTCTAGGAATAGAAGCACAAGGTGGAATAAAAGTAGCATTAATTGACAGGAACACGACTATTCCAACAAAGAAAACCGAGACATTTACGACAGCAGCAGACAATCAAAACGCCGTAACAATAAATGTATTGCAAGGAGAAAGGGAAATGGCATCGGACAATAAATCTCTAGGAAAGTTCGATTTAGTAGGAATTCTTCCAGCGCCACGAGGCATACCCCAAATTGAAGTTACATTTGATATAGATACAAATGGAATCGTTAATGTATCTGCAAAAGACCTAGGAACAGGAAAAGAACAAAAAATCACAGTTACAGGCGGATCACTATCTGAAGATGAAATCAAAAACATGGTTCAAGATGCTGAAAAATTCAAAGAAGAAGATAAAAAGAAGAAAGATAAAATATTAACTACAAATGAAGCTGAATCCTTAATATATTCCACAGAGAAGATGATAGAAGAATACAAAGATAAAGTAGATAAAGACACAATCACCAAAATACAAAAAGAAATTGACGAATTAAAAGAAATCTTAACAAAAGATGATATCGACGAGTTAAAAAACAAATTAGACAATGTAAAACAAGTATCTCAAGAACTTGGTGTAAAAATGTATGAGCAAGCTGCAAAAGAAGCGGAAAGTAAAAATGCTAATCCAGACTCTAATGTGGTTGATGCAGAAGTAGTAGAAGAAAAAGAAGAAGGCAAGAAAGAAGAAAAATCTGGCAAAGAATAATTTTCATACAGTAATTTAAAAAAACAAGTGACTAAACATTCATCATGGCAAAAGATTATTACGAAATACTAGGTGTAAAGAAAACCGATTCTGACGAAGTAATTAAAAAAAGTTACAAAAAACTAGCTCTAAAATTCCATCCAGATAAAGCTAGTGATGACAAAAAGAAAACATATGAAAACAAATTCAAAGAAATAAACGAAGCCTACACCACTCTAAGCAATCCAGAGAAAAAAAGACGTTATGATATGGGAGGGAATAGTCAATTCAATCAAGGCTCAAATTTCAGAGGAAGAAGTGGTGGATTTTCAGATATATTTGAAGATCTCCTGAGGGGAAACGGTTCTTTCGGACAAGAGCCTCAAGAAGATTTAGATTTACATTATAGAATAACGATAAAATTTGAAGAAGCCGCATTCGGAGTTGAAAAAGAGCTCTCAATAAAAAAAGATATCCTTTGTGAAACCTGCGATGGAACAGGTTCGAAAGATAAGAAAGTCAAAACCTGTCAAAAATGTGGAGGACATGGAAAACTAAAAATGAACCAACAAACTCCATGGGGAATGATAAGCCAGGCAATAGGTTGTGACGAATGTAATGGAACGGGAAAAATACCAGAAAATAAATGTAGAAGATGTAATGGCTCTGGAATTGTAAACAGTAAAGAAAGTGTAAAAATAAAAATTCCAAAAGGAATAGATAATGGTCAAACTATTAGAATACAAAACGCAGGAAATATCGGAAGAAATAATTCAATGGGAGATATACTTCTTGAAATAAGAATTTTACCTCATAAAATCTTCCAAAGAGATGGCTTCGATATTTATATGAAATTCCCAATATCTTTTTCAAAGGCAGCCCTTGGAGGAGAAATAAAAATACCAACTTTCAAGAAGGATGTCAAAGTAAAGCTAGGAAAAGGAACGCAGTCGGGAAACATCTTGAGGCTGAAAGGACACGGTATACCACTTGTTAATAACCCAAGCCATATAGGAGATCAGTTTGTAGAGATAGTTGTGGAAACTCCTAAAAAGTTAAGTCGAGCTCAAGCTAAGTTATTTAAGAAATTAGAAGAATTAGATTGAAGATAGTTCACATTAAATAATTCTAATTAATAAAAATTAGAATCAAAATTTATTTTAAGGAAGAAATAATATCCTCAATTCTTCTCACTTCGATTTGTTTAGAAGATTTAACATCAAAAGTATTCGTAACAAATATTTTCTCCACTCCAGATTTTAATAACTTACTCCGCGCACCTCTAACAAAAAGCCCATGCGTAGAGATACAATAAATTTTTCCAGCCCCTTTCTCCTTAAGTAATCTAACCACTTTCACAAGAGTCTCACCCGTACTTATCATATCATCCACGATAATAATATTAGAAACCCCAAGAGAAGATTTCTTGAAAAGCTCCTCATTAAGTTCAACCTCAAGACAGCCCCCCTTTCTAGTTTTCTTAACCGTAACAAGTGACGTCCCAAGAATTTCAGCAATCTCCCCAGCCCTCTTTGTCCCACCAAAGTCCGGAGACACAACGATATAATCTCCTCTGGGAATATTCTTAACAAGCATCGGAAGCAAAGAAATATTCATGAATTTCAAATACCTCTGAAGCTTTAAGCTATGTATATCAAAAATAACTATTGGAAGATTAAGCGTTTTAAGAATAATACAAATAACCACTCCAGAAACAGACTCACCCTTAATATAAAGCTCATCCTGCCTAGCATAACTCATAAAAGGTATTATGATCCTTTTTATTTTTGCACCAGCTCTTCTAGCGGCATCAACAGTGAACAAAAATTCTAAAATATTCTGAGTCATAATATTACTAATTATACTGACAGGCTTACCTTTCAAATCCTCCATAATCCTTAAACTAAGTTCCCCCTCAGAAAAAAGACTCTTCTTAACTCTAACTGACGAAATATTAAGATGCTTAACAGAATCTGTTAAAATATATTTCATTTTGAATGTTCTAAAAACCAGCCGGTCGCAAGATTAGCAACCCTCTCCAAAGCTCCTTTCTCCTCAAAAAGATGTGTAGCCCCGGGAATTATCTCTAACTCTTTCTTGGATTTTAATTTTTCTAAAGCATCCTTGTTCATTTTAATTACTTCCCCATCCTCCCCGCCAACAATTAACAAAACAGGAGAAGAAACCTTCTCCAGATATTTCATCGCCAAATCTGGACGACCACCTCTAGAAACAACCGCAAATATATCTCCAATTTTCGAGGCTGCAATCAAAGCCGCAGCCGCACCAGTACTAGCTCCAAAATATCCTATTTCTAAATTCATTGTTCCTTTATTTTCTCTCAACCATTTAGTAGCGCCTACCAATCTATTAACCAAAAATTCTATATCAAATCTAAGCTCACCAGTTTTTTCATCAATAGATTCTTCTTCATCAGTCAACAAATCCATCAAAAGAGTTGCAAATCCTTTATTATTCAAAAATTTTGCAATATATTGATTCCTTGGACTAAGTCTACCACTTCCACTTCCATGAGCAAATAAAATAATTGCCTTTGCATTTTCTGGAATTACAAGTATACCCTCCAGCTCCGAATTACCAACCTTTATTTTGACATCAACCATTCCTCAATAGTTTTTTTACCTCCAAATCATCGACCGGGAGAAAATCCGAATAAAACTCCCCAATCGCTCCAAAATTCTTAGGTTTCAAAACACAAACAACTTCATCGGGGACAATAGAGCCATTCTTTCTTGAAGAAACATTCATTTTCTCTAAAGTTTGCTCTGAAGCTACCGGAACAGCCACAATAATTTTCTTGGGAGATTGTTTTCTGATAATTTTGATAGCAAGACTCATTGTCTCACCCGTAGCAATACCATCATCAACCAAAATTACATTTTTGCCTTCGACAGAACAAGGCTCTCTATCTTTAGATAAAAAATCATATCTTTCACTAGCCTCCTTTTGCTTAAGCTCAATTTGAGCATCTAATGTATTCTCATCCACGTTAAACTCTTTTATTCTTTCCTGATCCACACTAAATATATCTGGGCTTGCAGCTCCAATTGCAAATTCGTCATTTCCCGGAAGTCCAATTTTTTTTATGATAATAACATCTAAGGGCAAATGAAGAATTTTAGAAACAGCAGATGCAACAACCACTCCCCCACGCGGAATTCCAAGAATTATGCTATCACTTTTTTCATATTTTTTGAGTTTCTCAGAAAGCTGTTCTCCCGCATCAATTCTATCCTTAAACATTAGTCCCAATTACTTCTGGTATAAACCAACAAGCTCTGATTCCTCCAAAATTTTCCCCTTCATTTCAGCCTCAACCTCTTCCCTGGTCGCACCTCGAGATAATCCGAGCTCATCACCTAAAGCATATACTCTAAAATGATAATGATGCATTCCAGAAGGAGGACACGGGACGTCATACCCAATCTTTTCAAAATCATTTATTCCTTCCTTGCCAAGTAAATTACTTTTTATCTCCAGTTCTGTAGACGATACAGGTATATCAAAAATAATCCAATGAACCCATACTTTCAAAGAAGCATCCGGATCATCCATAATTATAACAAGAGTCTTTGCATGAGAAGGAATCCCCGATATAGTCAAAGGAGGACAGACATTCTCTCCATCACAAGTATATTTAGCTGGAATTTTTTCATTATTATAAAACTCAGATATCACCTCCATATTACTTTCCACCTCGTCGAACCGTTTGAACCTTTTCTTTTTTCAGCCTAACTTCTAAAACTCCTTTTACATAACTATGACTAATCCGCGCAGGAACAACCTTACATGGCAAAGAAATAACCGCTCCAAACGAACTACTTTTCCATTCCCGAGAAACATAATCCTTGTCCTTTGTACTCTTAGTAAAATCTTTCTTTACATTAACCCCCAAAGAATTCTTTTGTACGTCTAATTTAATATCCTTTTCATCAATCCAAGAAATCCAAATCCTAATAACTACTTCATCTCCTTCCTCAGATATCTTCATCTTAGGTAAACCTAAGTCCATTACTCCCACCTCACAGCCTGAGCCTTCTTGATATCTTTTGTCTGAGCTTTTTTCATAGCAGGCGTAGGCTTAGAGCTCTCAGGAACATTGACCCTAGGGCCAGCCTCAAAAATATCCCCCTTCAAATATTTAGGTTTCCGTCGAAGCTTCCCAAGAACATCCTTAACATCCTGACTGTCTCCTACCAAAATCCCATTAGAAATATGGGCATCCTTCTTATCAATCAACCAAGCAACCGTAGCCCAACTCCCATTTGAACGCTTCCCAGCCAATCTCTCGATATGCCCCTTCTCTCCAACATCATGATTACGAAACGTTACAAAATCACTTTTATCCCTGACAACAACGCGATAAAATTTACCCATTCCACCCATTCCAGGCTTCTTTCGAGCCCTTCCCTCTGGTTGAGCAGCAGCATGTTCTGCTTTTGTCATACTCCTCCATTTAGCCTGAGCCTTCTTAATATTCTTTTTAGCAGCAACTACTTGCTCTGTACTAACCCTCTTTTTCTTTTGTTCCATCTTAATAATATCTATTACCTACTATTTTATATAATATTTGCTAGATATAGTTTAGACAAAAAATACAAGTTTACTCTAAGGAATTTAATTTTTGACAAAAAACAATATCATAATAGAAATATAATAAACAAAAACACAAAAACATTACGTCCATTATTTGAAACTTATTCTTACAATAGTTTATCCAAGTAAAAACCAATAATAGCTTCTATTAAACAAATACAAAAATTATAATAATATCATTAAGACAAACTTCAAAATTTATCTATTCAAAAATCACGATATTTGATATTCAACCACAAGCCCAACTTCAGTCTAAAAAATTCCCACTAATAATTAACTCAAAACTATTTTATCTAAATTATACGCCCACCATTCCACAAGTAAGAATGAAAAACTACTACAAGGAAAACATAAAATACAAATACTACTCTCTTTTCCTCCCCAAAATAATATTTAAGATGACAAGCATACCCACAAGAACAATTGCAGAAAATATAATTGCTAAATAAAATGTAGTTATATCATCAGCTGTAGTTATATTAAAACTCGAACTCGCTTCCTCATTTAGTGTCTCAAAGTCTTTAACTTTCACATTAATAATATATAATCCATTCTTCGCCTTCTCTGGAATTACTATAAAATCTATAAATGAGGCCTGAGTTTCAACTGCCTTCGATGTTTTGGCTTGTGCAATTAATTTTCCGTCCTGAGTTAATATCTCGTATTCTAGCATCAAATCTTTTCTAGACGGATTCTCTGGATATCTGATATCTATTTCAAAATAAAATCTCTCTCCAGCTGCCACGTAGGTGTATTTTTCCGGGATATGTACACCAATATTTAATGCGGAAACTGAACTAAGTATATTTAAAAATAATAATCCAACTAAAATAAAAATTATTTTTTTCATATATAATTCTGCCCGCATATATTTAGCTACTAGCTCATCTACAGATAGAAACTTATTTCGACATGGTTTAATAAACAATTTTTCAATTTTTCAATCCCCCTCTGTGTTTAGTAAAAATACCCAAAATATTTCGTGGCTTTAATATATATTTTTTATCCAAAAATATTTTTATCCAAAAAATAAAAGCCAATACTATAAACATCGTAATAAAAAAAATCATCGCATTTCCCTTAATTTGATTACTAATTGGAATTTGCAAGACCTCTTCTTCACTTATTTCAGCTGCTAAACACCACTTAGCTACTAAAATTGTCCTATATACACCTAATGTTAAATCCCCTTTATAATTTAAAAATTCATCAGACCATTGATTTCTCTCTGATTGTTGCGAATTTGTATTCTTATTGTTCTTAATTTTACCTATACATCTTTCCATATTATCAGTTCTAATTGATTGTGTTAATAAGTCTAAATGAACGGCTCTTAATGGACTAATTAGTAAAGCATTTTCATTAACCAAATATACATCTCCTGTATCCCAAAGTCCATTAAGCTCAGTAGAAATTTTCAAGACCTTATTCATCTCATCAACTATAGCTACAAATCCTGATAATTTATCTTTACTATAAACTGGCGACATAAAAGACACTTTCATATACTTTTCTCCATAATGCATTGCAAATGGACCAAAAAAAGAAATATTTTTAGTATTCTTAGCATCCTGATAATTTATCGATAATCCCGTATTAATATTTTCTTTCCAGTTGAGATTTTCGCCCAATTTTTCCATTTCATTATTCATATAAATTACGTCTCCATCACTAGAAATAAAAATTATATTATAATAGTTATGGCTCTGTTTAAAACTAGTTAGATAAGCATTGATGTCTTGGTCCACATTATTAATTATTTGATAATCTTTAACATATCCTGTTACTACAAGAATAAACTCATGATTATCAAGAGTCCTTGTAGGGATAATTTTAAAATAAACGTATTTTTCCATATTTTCTCCATTTGGATCTGTCCAATTATAAAAATAAAAAGCATCATTATTTGTATTCAGAATCTCATTTAGAATGGCGATGCTTTTATTATTCTCATCATCTGTTAACTTAAAAATAGTTCCTAGGAGACTTTGATTATAATGAGCCTCTATTATGAACGTTCCTTTATTAATTAAAGTCGTATATCCATCCTTTCCCATGGGTTGAATGATAATAGAATTAAAATCTGTACTATTTTTTAAATCCCTCAGAGTCGCATTCTGATTAGCCTTTATATAATTTTCAATATTTCTAGAAATAATATTGGCATGCTTATCTATATCCAACTTAACTGCCCGCTCAGAAGAGGATGTATTCTTGGATAATAAATCTTTAACTTGGGAAGAATCTGCAAGAACTTTTAAATCACCTTCCCTTTCAAAAATCCAATCATCAATCCTCTCAGCCCTCAATTCAGAAATACCCAATAGATGGTTCTTTACCTGAGCCCTAAATGCTTGAACTTCTATATATAAAGAATTGTAAAAAAGCCCCCCCCAAATTACCAAAACTAATAATACAGATAAAATAAAAAACCTGTTACCAAGTCTCATACCACTACCCTCCTTTTTATTTTAAACTTGTTATCGAATACTATTATTGAAATCAAAACTACTATAAATAATATGATAAACAAGCAAATTATTGATTTTTCAGAAAGACTAAGCCTACTAAAACGACTTAAAATAAATTCTTTCTTATTAAGTTCTGCAAAAATACACCATCCCGACTGCAAACTATATTGATAAGCACCAAGTACTTCTATACCTGCATAATTTATATAATCCCCAGATTTATTTGTCGAATTTGTTTCTTGTCCCAAAGAAACATAACTATTATAATCTGCAATACACTTTTCTATTTGTTCAGAAGAAATCCTGTGAGATTCTCCTTTATCGTCCATTTGTCCATATAATATAGGGCTAATATATTCCCGATTTTTGTTAACTATATAAATTTCTTCACTATCTACTAATTCAGCACCAGTTTCAACAAGCTTTTTTATTTGATTATTATTAATTTGCAGAGCAAGAATTCCTATTAATGTATTATTTTTGGTCTTAGTATTAGTGTTAAATATTGGCTGTGTGATAAATATAGAAATTTTCCCACCAGCTTCATAATATTCTGGTTCGGATACTTCCGCTTCAAGTTTATTTTTTGTAATTTCATAAGCTTTAGCTAAATTAGTATCATTATATAGACCTGTTTCCAAGTTGGTCCCTAAATCATTGTCCTGCTCTGCGGTCCATACAATATCCCCATTGGGATTGATTAATATTATATCAAAATAATCTTTTTCTGCCTGAAAACCCTCCAGCTCCCTATCTAAATCACTAGCAATCTTAGTTGTTTTTCCAAATTCATCAATATAAATTGTGGATTTTATTGATAATTTTATGCCACCAAAATATCTACCCGGAATCATATGAATATACATAAATTTCTCCCTTTCGTTTTTATTTTGAATTCTATGATAAAATCCCGATACATCTTTTCCTGTCTTTGCTGCTGTAAGTAATAACTTTGCCACCTGAATCTGAGCAGGATCATTCCAAACAGCATCATGATTAGTGTTTGTTTCTTTTGGAAGAAAATGAAGATAGTTGATAAAGGTCTCAGGACCATAAAAAACAGTATATCCAGTTTGTCCAACTCTTCTAATTGCTATTTTTTTAAAATTCGAATCATTTTGCAACTCTTCTAATGTCATATTTGGATGCGCTAAAATATATCTTTCAACATCTGCCGCAGTTTGCTTCGCCCTCTTTTCTACCACCTCTTTTATTGCTTTTGTGCTTATCAAAACACTCTCATTAAAAGCTTCTTTAATCTCATCTGTTTGTGATAAGAAAACTGCGTCATCTTTTCTTTCATCGAGGAAAGCATTAATCCTATTTGCTTTCGATTGGACAAGACTCTCAAGATAATTCAAAGCTTGACTTTTCAAGATATCCACAGCAAAATAATTATTATAATATACAAAAATACTTCCCACGAATATTCCTATAAGAAAGAAAAAAAATAAGAAAATAAGTATTAGCCTCATTGTCTCCCCCCATAACTGTATAAGTAAACTTTGAATAGAATTAATGATATTATTACTATTATAATTCCAAAACACCATAAAAAGCGGAAATAATTATCTTTTAATTGATATATCGTTTTATCTAATGAATCTTTATCAGAGACTGCCACTAATATCCAATAATATTCCAATGAATCTTCAGCTGCCTCTTTTGAAGCATTAATTAATCCTATATCTCCTAATGTTGGATGAACATATCGAAAGAAAAATACTTTATAATCTGTCTCAATCCTAGCCCTATCATAACCAGATATAATTGATTTGGAAATTTCTGGGTAATCTTTAAAAAAATTTGCACTCCCATTTAGCATAAAGGTAAATTCTTTTTTTCTATCTGGATTAGACAGATAAAATCCTTCTTTATTAATCAAAAACATTTTTTCTCCCTCTTTTTGCGCTGACCTAATATCATTCAAGAAATAATCAGCATAAATATTTAGAATAATTATTCCCGCCCGCGCACCATTTGTCCTAAAAACAGGAGTAGCAATTTTTAAAGTGGGAATATATATAGGATATTCATCTGTCCCCCTGTTTTCGAGTTTTCCATATTCAGTATTTAAACCCAATTCAGACAAATATACTTCCCCTTCGAAAAGCTCCATTGTTTTGTTAAAATATTTATCTTCTTTATATTGAAGTTTTTCTTTAGGTATACTATTGTAATTCGCACCATTGTAATTTATTTCAACTATCTGACTACCATTTTCATCAATATATCTCAATCTATGGTAAGATTTACTTCCCTCCATAAACCTCAAAAAATCTGATTGTAATACATCTACCTTATTAGAATAATTCAAGACAGCCTTCATGCTAGATAACTGACTCAAAAACAAAAGCTCATTTCCAATATACTTCGGAAAAACATTTATTTGAAATAAAAGAGACTTCATCCTCTCATTAACCATATCTCGTGCTTCCTCATCATAACTCTTTTTATGCAAATTAAAATCACAAATACTATATGTGACTGACACTATAAACATAAATACAAACACAGATATAATAAAGCCGATAATTATATTTTTATTAATAAACACTCCCTGACTCATCTTCTTTTCCTATTTTTATTAAAACGCTTCCCTAAAAAATAGCCCAACATTCCAAGAATAATAATAAAGACCAATATAAATATAATATTTTTTATTAATATATCCCTTTTTGGCATATTATAAATACTATTTATATCATCTTCAACCAATAGGCACCACTCAGGGTCTGGGAAATATTTATAAACTCCGACAACTTTTTCCCCTAAATAATTTGAAAATGGAGCAACAAATTCCGCATGAGATATTTTATCTTTTTCGTTCTTTTCATTGAAGCATTTTCTAGCATTTTCATTATCTACATTTTGGATAAAATTCCTATGTTTTTCTTGAGATAAGATAGAAGAAGATATTAAAAGTCCATGACTATCTAAAAGATAAACCCTTTGTAAGTCTGAAAAGTTCCCCTGCTGTTTTACTAAGCTTGCTAAATTAGAAACATCTGTTCTAGTAGCAATCAAACCGATAAGTTTCCCGAAGTCATCATATACGGGAGTAGTAACATCTAAAACATATTCTTTAGCGCAATAACAAAAACGAATAGGCTTAACATATGCCCTTCCTTCTTTTTCTAAAGAAAAATCAAATTCTTTAAAAACATCCACAGGAGTATAACCCTCTTGAGTATTAATTAACAAATCACCTTGCGGAGACAATACAAACATCGCATCTATTAAAGAATCTTCTCTTATGTCATCCTGAAACATATTATTTATATCATCAAGTAAATATAATCTTTTATCAGGATATTCTAGGAACTCTTTGAAAACATCCGCCTTTGAAATTTCTACAATTTTTTGCTTTTGGACTTCAAGAAAATTATTAATCAATTCAGTTCTCTGGTTCAATATCTCAGATAAATTTTTATTTACTCCCTCTTCCAAAGAAGCATAACTAAATGATACATAATAAACTATCCCCAATAATAATCCAAATAACATAAACATTATAACAAATTTGATGGGTTTCTTCATCAACTTTCTACCCCAATAGATTTTGAATTAAAATTATAAATTTTAGCCATCCCAACTTTTCTAAATTCGGCCAACCCAGCACCTTCGAGTCGAGCAAGTAAAATCCGAACAACAGACCTTGGCAATCGCGAAATCTTAACTATCTCAGTAATAGTACGTCCTTCTCCCTCAGAATTTTTTATTATATTAAACACCCTTTTTTCATTTTCCATTGCAATCAATATAAAAAACAATAATGACTTCGAAATTAATTAATCTCTTATTTACAAATCTCCGTCAACACATATCTTAATTTAATATAAAATTTAACTATTTGACATTAATTAAGATATTCTAAGAAAAATATTATCAAAGATAAATTATTTGAAACAACAAGCATCAAAATTTCTAATATAAATCGCTACTTTTCCCACCAACCCCAATCCAAACCCAATATTATATCAAGATATTCAAAATCTTCTTGTAGATATAATTCTGTTATTTGATCTATAGATATACATTCTCCACAGTAATTAGATAAGGAAAGCTCTGCTGATTTTCTTGGTATTTAGTTTTGCCAATTAAATATTCAATATAAATTTTTAAGAAATCTCATTTTCTATCAACCACAACATACACTTTAGCCACCTCCAACACCCCTATATACAACTATCTTCTCTTCTTTAAGTCGAGCCAAAGCAATACAAATAATAGACCTGAAAAAATTTAACCTAGAAACTAACTCAGTAATAATTAAACTACTACTACTTTTCTTCAAAATTTTAATAACCTTCTCTTCTACTCTCTGCTTATTTATTAAACTTCTTTCACATAGCTATTACTAACCAACACAAAAAAATAACTTTATATGACAGAAAAACAACCAATCCAAACAAATCTAAATTCATCATTCCTGACTATCACAACCCTTTTTGGAATCATTCCCAACTATGCTTATAACTTTTTTATTCTCATGTTTTGTATCATCATTACATCCAGAAATAATCCCCTCCCCTTCATATTTCATTTCCTTTGACTCCTCACACAGTTCATCTTTTTTCATAAAGCAAGTAGCACCGCACAACTAAAACCCAGCAGCGCCACCTCCAATATTACCAAGAATACAAACAATATAATATTTCCGAATTGCTAAATATCATCAAATAAATAAATAAACTAAAATAAAAACTAATATTAGATAAATTCTACTAATTTAAAATAAACCAAATCTACACTAAACAAACTTTTTTAAATCGCGAAATAGTCAAATAATCATGCGTGGGTAGTTTAGTGGTTAGAATCTGTCGTTGCCAACGATGGGACCGGGGTTCAAGTCCCCGCTCGCGCATTTATTTTTTTAAAATCAAGTCTTCGACAAAAGGCAAAATCCTCCGAAACATCTTCTCATGTCCTCTGGCATTAGCATGAACTCCATCTTCAAAATCCTCAACAATATCCAACACTCCATCCATAGAAACAAAAACCAACCCCTTCTCCTTACAAAACTTCTCAATAACAGAATTATACAAATCCACATATTTATTATAATAATAACTCTCTCTCCAAGGAACTGGAGTAGATTTAGATTCATCCATATGTGCCTGACCACAAAAAATAATCTTTTTACCATACACAAAAGCAAGCTTCAATAATTCCCCAAGATTTTCTCCAAATTCTTCAACACTAACAAGCGGTTTCCCATATTTCTCTTCAGCACAATAATCATTCCCACCTCCTCCAAAAATAATAATGTCTGGCCTACGATGTTTGGCCTCCATAGGAAACCTATCAATCAAATGCTCATATGTCCCACCACCAACCCCACAATTATAAACGTTCACACTTCCGTAATACCCATCTAGATTATCAAAATATAACCTCAACCTATTAACCCATCCACCCATTTCCTTGTCTCCAGAGCCATAAGTTGTACTTGCACCCCAAACTCCTATTTTTACTTTTTTCATAGAATTTTTATGTCTAAAGTCTATTTAATATTTTCCAAAACAAGAAATCTATACATATCTTTAAAATCTATGGCCAAAAATTCCCATCTTCATTTCCCTAGTCATAACCCATCATCCCACCAGCATCCCCCTTAACCCCTACACTCTTCTTCGCCGCAACAACATCATCAATCCTCAAAATCATAATCGCAACCTCCGTTGCACTAGCAACAGCCTGAGTTTTAACTTTCAGTGGCTCAATCACACCATTTACTAAATTATCCTCCAATCCTCCACTAAATAAATTCAAACCAATATCCTTAGCTCCACCATCATGCGCAGCACGAAGTTCAGTCAAAACATCAATCGGATCCATCCCAGCATTCTCAGCTAAAGTCGTAGGAATAAACTCCAAGGCACTGGCAAATTCCTCAACAGCCAACCTCTCACGACCATTCAAACCCTTAGCAAAATCTCTCAACCTCCGCGAAACCTCAATCTCAACAGCACCTCCACCACTCACTATTCTAGAACTCTTCAAAGCAGCACTAACATCTCCCAAGGCATCCTCAACAGCCCGTTCAACTTCGTCCACGATATGCTCAGTCCCACCCCTAATTAAAATAGTAATCGCCTTAGGATTCGAACAGCCCATAACATAAGTCATCCCATTCTCCCCATCCTTCTTCTCTTCAACTTTATTCGCACTCCCTAAATCCTCAGAACTAATCTCACTCAACTTAGAAATAATTCGTCCCCCCGTCGCCTTTGCCAAATTCTGCATATCACTCTTAGGTATTCGCCTAACTGCATAAATCCCCTCACGAGCCAAATAATGCTGCACCATCTCATCCACACCTTTCTGGACAAAAACAACATTAGCACCACTCTTTTTTATCAGCTCAACCTTCTCTCTCAAAACCATATCCTCCTGCCCCAAAAAACTCGTCAACTGCTCTGGCGTAGAAACCGAAATACGTGCATCCGTCGTAGGACTTCGAACCTCCAATGCCTCCTCAATCAAAGCAATCCTAGCATCCACAACATTCACCGGCATCTCTAAATTAATCCTCTCTTTATCAATAACAATACCTTTAATCAACTCCGATTCCTCAATAGCCCGACCCTTCTGCTTTTCAATCCGAATATCATCCAAATCCACATTTCCCTTATCCGCAACAATATCAACAGCATCCACAATAATCTCCCCAAACTTCTCCCTCAAATACTCAACACCCTTTCCAGTCATAGCAGTCTGAGCAACATTCACCAACTCATCCCGACTACTTAATTCGACCGAAACCTCCTTTAAAATAATCTGTGCTCTTTCTTCAGCCCAACGATAACCCCGAGCAATAACAGTAGGATGTATCTTCATATCAAGCAACTTCTCAGCATTCTCCAAAAATTTCCCAGCCAACATAACAGCCGTAGTAGTCCCATCTCCAACTTCCTTCTCCTGAGTCTTCGCAATCTCAACAATCATTCGAGCAGCCGGATGTTCAATTTCCATCTCGTCTAAAATTGTCACACCATCATTCGTCACAACAACATTCCCAGCCCTATCAACTAACATTTTATCCATACCCTTAGGACCTAAAGTAGTCTTTACAGTTTCGGCAACAACTCTAGCAGCAAGAATATTGTTCCGCTGAGCATCACGCCCCAGAATTCTATCGTTCTCTTTCCCAACAACATCATCAACCATAATTAAAAAACTTTAATTTTCTTTTTAAGGATTATTGTAGTTAAGTTCAAGTTAAAATAAAGCATATTCTGTCACCCAAAAATACTAATAAAATTATATAAACCTCAACATCTATAATCGACCATGGACACAGGAATTAAAGTAGGAGATTTAATGACTAGGAATTTCATCCATGTCGCACCAGAAACGAATCTCAAAGAATGCGCTAAAATCATGGTCAAAAAAAGAGTCGGAAGCCTACTAATAAAAGAAGACGATAAACTAAAAGGAATCCTAACAGAAAAAGACATAGTTTGGGCAATTGTAAAAAAATCTTATGATGATTTAGAAAATATTAAAGCAAGTGACCTAATGAGAAGAAAAGTCACAACAATAAAACCCGGAGCAGACATAACCGACGCTATGAAGAAATTCAAAAAGAAAAAAATACGCCGTCTCCCAGTCGTAGAAAAGAAAAAACTTATTGGGTTTATAACAACAAACGACATATTAAGAATAGATCCTGGTCTTTTCCAAGCTATAGCAGAAACAATCCAAATCAAAGAAGAAAAAGCTAAGATGAAAAGACACGGAATCTCTACAGAAAAAAAATCTGGAATATGCGAAGAATGTGGAAAATTTGATTTGTTATACAAAGATAGCAATCAATGGCTCTGCGACAACTGTTATAACAAAAGATAATCTTTATATAATCCAGCTCTCTAATATTAATATGGTTCAGAAAAAAGATGTGTACAAGGAAAAACTAGTCCAAGTGGGATATTGGAACTACATTGAAGTCTACAATATGCTATTTAATTGGCTAAAGGATCACGGCTACACTTTAACGGAAAAAATGTACAAGGAAAAACTTTCTAGTGGAGGGAAAGAAATCCTAATAGAATGGGACGCTGATAAAAAAATCACTGACTATTTCAAATATAGAATAAATTTAAATTGGCATATTCTTACAATGAAAGATGCTGAAGTAGAAATCGACGGGAAAAAAGTAAAAACAAATAAAGGAGAACTAGAAATAAAATTTAAAGGAACAATCCTAAAAGATTATGAGAAAAGATGGGAAGATAAACCTCTCCATAAATTTATGAGAGGGCTCTATGAAGAATATGTAATTCGGAAAACAATTACAGAATATGAAGATGATTTAGAAGAAGTCACAAAGGAATTAATTACCGATTTAAAAGCCTTCCTTAGAATACCAGTAGGCTAGACCATATAAATCTTTATAAAATAATTCCATCTTTTCTAGACATGAAAAAATTCCTATTACTAGTCATAACAATATTCCTTCTAGTTCAAACCTCAGCACTCCAAATTACACCAAAA
>VAPK010759667.1_pt1 | contig 27635 bp, 28 predicted proteins | sample 3395031 | NCBI WGS metagenome assembly VAPK01 (sample SAMN08290443, study PRJNA428436) | hydrothermal vent metagenome | isolation source: Deep-sea hydrothermal vent chimney 1 | place: Pacific Ocean: Juan De Fuca Ridge
AATATTGGTATTTCATATTCTGAGTTTTCCGCCTCATCAGAAATTTGCTCCATCCAAGAAACAGCATGAGGGTTAACAGAATTATTTTTAGATAAGTAAGCACTAAACTCCTGAATATTATTTTCGTAATTATTTGATTTAGAAAGGCCATATCCAAGAAGGACTCCGCTTAAGGCTTGAATATTTGTAGCAAACATCTGGTAGCGAACCCTTAGTTTATCTAAGAGTTCAAAATCAGATTCTGCTTTGTCAAATTCCATCATCAATTTCGCCATTCCAGTATGCGAGTGAAAGAAAGCTAACTTGTTAATAACGAGAACCACAATTCTCGTTATTATATGCATATATACGGCCAAAATTTCTTTGTATTGTCATATTGAGCATGTAAACCGAGAATTGAGAAGGTTCATTATCTGTTTAATAAATACAATAGCACAAAGCCACTGATTGCATTAGGAAGCTCTTTTTAAAAGTAAATATCAGCCAGCTGGGTTTTCGCTTAAACCCGAGGCAACAAACCCGCATAGTGTAAAATAACACGATTCATTTTTAGAGTTTAATATCATGTTCAGTGTGTTGGCGCAGATGGCGCTATTGATATCCGCAGGCGTTATTTGGCAACGCTTTGCGCCGCCACATATTACGGTTGTATCCCATCGCCGGGCGATGACGGATGTGGTGTTTTATATCTTATTGCCGGCATTGGTATTGGATGTGATTTGGCGGTCGCCAATTGAGGCATTAGTGCTGAGCACGTCAATCTTGGCTGTGGGGAGCATTATTGCGGGTTTGGGGGCGATGTGGTTAGTGATAACGCGTTTGCCGATCTCTCGGCCACAAGCAGGCGCATTGATGTTGGCGGCTGGGTTTCCGAATGCAACCTATTTTGGTATGCCGATTATTGAACAGGTATTTGGGGAATGGACAAAACCGGTTGTGCTCCAATTTGATTTATTTGGTTGCACGCCTGTTTTATTAACCTTCGGCATCTTGATGGCGCAATGGTATGGCGGCAAACATGGCGAAACACATCCGATAAAAACCTTATTAGCGGTGCCGCCGCTTTGGGCGGCTGGGTTGGCGATAAGTTTAAATTTAGCCGGTGTCTCGCAGCCAGAATTCATCCAAAATGGCTTATCGTTATTAGGTGCGGCTGTGGTGCCGTTGATGCTGATGGTATTAGGGATGAGTTTACGTTGGGATAGCTTTAAGGTGGCATATTTGCCGATGGTGTTGCCGGTTGTGTTGATTCAGTTAGTGTCAACGCCCTTTTTGATGTTGGGCTTGGGGCATGCTCTGGATATGCAAGCGCCATTATTACATGCTGTGGTGTTAGAAACGGCCATGCCAACTATGTTGCTTGGCGTGGTGTTGTGTGATCGTTATGGTTTGGATGGGAAGCTTTACGCTGCAGGGGCGGGTTTAACGACATTATTAACCGTCGTCACCTTACCGTTGTGGTTTTATTTTTTAACGGGTGGCTGAGCCTGCCAAGCAAAGCCCATGGCGTTAATATTATCCTTGAGGTAAACCATCGATGCTTTAACCTCTAAAGCCTTGCCACGGAGGCTGAGTTCAATATAACCATCTGAACCTAGTCGCGGCAAGCTAGATAAACGAAGTTCAGGATAATCATTTAAAATAGACTGCATCAAATCAATAAAATCTGATTCCCTGCCTTTGATGATATAGATGATATCTTCGGCTTCGGGTGCGGTGTTATGTAGGTTTGGATAATGGGTATTGAGCACCCATTCAATCATCGGCCAGGCCATTTCAGGAAAACCGGGCATAAAATGATGTTGATTAAGAGAAAACCCGGGTACACGATTGACTTCATTAGGAATAATACTGCTTCCAATAGGCAGTTCGGCCATTAAAACACGCTTAGGATAGGTTGCATCACCATATTGCGCTTCAATTTCAGCGATAGCTTCGGGATGGCGTTCTAATAAAACATGAGCGGCTGCGGCAGTCGCCTGACGGGTGCGATCATCGGGCGTTGCACCAATGCCACCAAAGCTGAATACGATATCATCGCTGGCCAATGAAAATTCAAGAAAGCGCTGCAAGGGGGCTAGATCATCGCCTAGTATCATCGTCCAGCCTAGCTCCAAACCGCGTTTAGCCAGTGTGGTTTGTAGATGCTGAAAATGGCTATCTTGTCGCTTGCCACTGAGCAATTCATCACCAATAATAATGGCACCGATATGCATCACGTTATCTCCAATAAATTAGGATTTTTGTTTGAGGTCAAGGCAGATTGTTTTTGAGAGCCCGAGTGTATAGGTCATACATGAGGATCGCAGAAAACAATCTAACGTGGAGATCGGATAAAAGACAATTTATTCTTCTCGATTTCGCATAAAGTCAGCGGTCTGCACAAACCCTGCCATTAATTGCTCAGAAAACAGCGGGTCGAGGTCTCTATTTTTTAGCGCTTGCGCCATGCAATAAAGCCACTGATCACGCTCTTCAATGCCAATAGAAAAGGGCATGTGGCGACCTCGCAAGCGTGGATGGCCATATTTTTCAACATAGAGCTGTGGCCCACCGAGCCAGCCAGAGAGGAAAAGATAGAGTTTTTCTTCGCTAATTTTAATATCGTCTGGGTGCATCTTGCGGAGTAACTGTGTTTGCGGCGTATTTTCCATGATGTGATAAAAATCAACACAGAGTTGGCGCACAGCAGTTTCGCCACCAAGACGTTCATAATGGGTAAGTATCGTTGACATGATTATTTATAGTGTTAACAAAGGTGAATTATCATACGTTATTTTTAACGTTTAAGGTAATTGATGCTTACAATTTAATGGATGTATAGCAATACTATAGTGAGTGATAATGGCCCAATGATTAAGCATGTTATGTTGCCATAATATTATCTGTAACGATTGTTTATAAGTATGCCAAGCTAAAATAATAGGTTATGATTGTTCGTTCGCTTATGCTTTAGTGTGGGATTTGGTAGCGACCTAAAATGGGTCTTGGGTAAGCTAACCACTATTGCATTATTAATCTAGTCTATTTAAATAGCAATGTAAAAACACATAGATTTTGACCTATGTCATCATACCGACCCAATAATCGAGATTTCTCATACTTAAGGTGTAAATGTGAAAAAAACAATCCTCACGACATTTATATTTATCTTTTCCTTGACTGCCTATGTTGTGCATGGAGACGATAGCGCGTTACTTGAATTGCCATTAGAAGGTTTGATGCAACAGCAAGTGTCTTCAATTTCGAAAAAATCACAAAAAATAGAGGATACGCCAGCAGCAGCCTATGTGATTACAGCAAAAGATATTGAGCGCTCAGGTGCGACAAGTATTCCAGAAGTTTTACGCCTTGCACCAGGTGTTGATGTTGCTGCAATTGGTAATAATAAGTGGGCGGTATCCATTCGTGGGTTTAATAGTCGATTAGCGTCTAAGGTTTTAGTGATGCTTGATGGTCGCGCCATTTATCCGACTATTTATCCAGGAACTTTCTGGGAGAACAATGATATCCCGTTGGCATTGATTGAACGCGTAGAAGTGCTGCGAGGACCGGGGGCGGCCATTTGGGGTAACAACGCAATGAATGGTGTGATTAATATCATTACTAAATCATCACATGATACGGTGGGGGGACAGCTTGGGTTAACATTTGGCTCAGAGCAAAAAGGAATTGCCAGTGGTAGCTACAGCTGGGCGCTTGATCAAAATACAAGTTTTCGTGTGCATGGGCATGCACGGAAAACAGATAGCGCTGAGCTTGTATCAGGTGGCGCTGGTGACGATGATTGGGAATCACAAAATATAGGTTTTCGATTAGATAAAGAATTACAGCAAGGTCGTATATTACTTCAAGGTGGGGTATTTAATTCTCAAACAGGCGACAGATTAACGGCCCCCCGTTTTGATGGCGGCGTTGATATATTGACTGGCGATAAAAAAAATGACAGCGCACATCTTCAGCTAATATGGGATTATGAAGCTGATAATGGCGTATTACATACGTTGCAGGGCTTCGCAGAGTATGCCAATACAGATGTAGGTATTATTCAATTTCGTACGAAAACAGTTGATTTAGAATATCAGCAACAATTAACATTGGGCCAGCATCAAGAACTCATCTGGGGGCTAGGTTATCGTGTGTGGAAAAATGTAGGCTTCGAGACGCCTTATTCGACACTGAGAAAGTCTGATGAAATGAGTCACCTCGCCAGTTTTTTTATTCAGGATGATATTAGCTTAATTCCTAGCACCTTAATCTTAACGTTGGGAGCAAGACTAGAGCAACGTACTAACTTAGATAGGGAGCTTCAGCCTAATATTCGGCTGTTATGGACGCCGGATGAGATAAATAGTTTTTGGGCTGCTGCTTCTCGCACGATACGGATGCCAACCATTGCTGAATCAGATAGTCGACTGGCCATACTTGGCCCGTCACCAGAAACATTTATGTTGCCTGTAGTGCGAGAGCTTTCTCCATTGGATACTGAAAAATTAACCGCATTTGATATTGGGTGGCGGCGTCAGTGGCATCAAAATTTCTCAACAGATATCACTGGGTTTATATATCACTATGATGATCTATTAGGGCTGGAAATGTTGGCGCCTGCAGGGGTTCCACCTACTTCTCTCCCATTGATTGTAGTGAATAGTGGAAAGATACAACAATTTGGTGTCGAATTAAGTGCGGCATGGCAACCAACAGATGATTGGCAAATAAAATTTAATTATAGCTGGCTTCATGGCAGAAATAAATCAGGAGATCTCACAGCGAGCTTAGATAGTAGTGCGAGGCATAAAGTATCGCTACAAATAACACATGAAATTAATCAAAATTTAGAATGGACAGGATTTTTACGGTATATAGATGAAATAACCGTTGTCAGTCCTTCTATCTTCGATGGTTACAAAGTGCCTGCATATACATCATTGGACCTTCGATTAAAATATAAATTAGATGCTGATGTGGATATCTCACTAGTAGGTCAAAACTTACTTCAGTCATCTCATAAAGAGTATCTTGATGATATTTCAATTTCTCCGGCAACTGAGATACAACGTGGTGTGTACCTTAAGTTGGATTGGAGATTTTAGGCGTGTTAATCCTTCATCGAAATATGCTGATAATGCTGTCGATTATTTTAGTTCAAGTATTTAATGTGCCGCATGTGCTGGCTGCAGAGAATAATTTTGAGGCTAAATTAAAGGCTGGGTTTGTATATAACTTCATTAAAATAGAGCAGCCTAAAATGCAACCGGTAGGATATTATAAATTATGTGTGGCTGGGAATAGCTCGATAAATGAGGTCTTACCTGAGTTAAACCATAAGAAAGTGCATGGTGTTGCGATCAAAATCATTAATATTTTGCCAAATGAGTCGCCTGCAAATTGTGATAGTTTATTTATTGGTAAAATAATCGATCAATCAAACATTGATTTCTTGATAAAGGTGAGCAAGGAAAATAGTGTATTAACGATGAGTGACGTATCAAGTTATCTTGATTTGGGCGTCGTGATCAGTTTGAAACAATTGCAAGGTAAGTTACGGTTTGATGTAAACTTAAAGTCCGCACGAGAATCAAACATTATGCTTAATGCGCATTTATTGAGGCTGGCACATTTTATAGTGCAATAATACATTTGGGAAATGAGACATACGGAATAGTTTATGCTGTCCATATTAAAGTTAAAACCGTCAATTTATAAAAAGCAAGGGCTTTTGTTAGCAAAAGTATTGGGTGTGTCACTGATACTCATTTTCATTTTGTTAACCATGCAAAAAACATATAATGCGATACAAGTAGAACAAGAAAAGCTTCAGGTATTATCTCAAGTGATTAGTAGTAATATTGCCGTGTCAGTGCTATTTAATGATTCCGCTTCAGCTCAAGAAACACTCAACACCTTGTCATTCAGTAAGTCTATGATTAAATACGCTATTTTGATCAATACTAAAGATGAGTTGATTGCATATTTTGGTAATGCAAGCGTCGATAAGACAAGAGGTTGGGATATAATCGACAAATATCAGCCTGTTGAAATTAATAATGAAAAAATAGGAGAGCTATATATTGTCGTTAGCCTAGAAGGAATGTGGCAAAGCGTTATTTTAGATCTTATATTATTGGCGGGGATATTTGTATTAGTTTGGTCGGTTGCTATCGTATTGACGCGTAAATTATCACGTACAATTGTAGAGCCAATTAATAACTTGGCAGCAACATCACGACATATCGTAGAGACAGGCAGGTATGCGTTGCGAACTAAAAAATCAAGCAATGATGAGGTTGGAGAATTAACAGACACCTTTAATGAGATGCTTGATCTTATCGAAAAAAGAGACAGCGAGCTGCGTATCTCTGCAATTGCTTTTGATACGCAAGAAGCAATTATCGTAGCAGACTCGAAGATGAATATTATTCGCGTTAATCCTGCATACACGGCAATAACAGGATATGAAGCAAGAGAATCTGTTGGTAGAAAACCTGTTTTTTTATCCTCAAAACATCATGGTAATGATCTGTATCAAAAGATAGATGTTGCACTCAATAAAACAGGAGATTGGCAGGGCAAGATCATATCGTCACGTAAAGATGGTCAGGATTACCACGGTGAATATATGATTACGGTTGTAAAAGATGAAAAAAATAGGATTACACACTATGTTGTGAAATTTACAAATATCAGCGAACGAATTGCTGCGGAAGAAAAAATACGTAATTTAGCTTTTTATGATGCATTAACCGGGCTACCGAATAGACGATTATTGGTAGATCGGATAGATGTTGCATTAAATAAGAGTATCCGGAACAAAGAATTTGGCGCGATATTTTATTTGGATCTTGATAAATTTAAGAGGCTAAATGATGAAAAAGGACATCATTATGGTGATCTGCTATTGGTTGGAGTCGCACAGTGTTTACTCGCCTTGATGCGAACAGAAGATACGGTTTCTAGGCTTGCAGGAGATGAATTTATTGTAATGGTCGAAAGGATTTCTGAAGACGAAGAACAAGCACGAGCGGCAGCGCAAAAAATTGGCGATAAAATCGTGATGACATTGAATCAACCTTATATATTGAGAGATGTGACCTATGATTCTTCGGCAAGCGTTGGTGTTACGCTTTTTAACGGTAAAAAAGAGGATGTAGAGACGTTATTAATTCAAGCAGATACGGCAATGTATGCGGCTAAAAGTGAAGGAAATAATACCCTCCGATTTTTTGATGATAAAAAGTCAGCAGGAAGTAAAATAAAGCTAGTACGCTCATAATATTGCGAGATACCTTGTTATAATGTTCTGATATGTTCGAACCATAATACTGATGGTTTAACGATAAATTTAGATTGGAGCAATTGATGACAAGTCCGACTCAAGTCGAACAACTAATCCATAGTTATTATGATGAAGACAGGCAGATTACGCTAGGTGAGGCAAAAACCAGGGTAACTGCCAACATAACAGAGTCGACACTTGATGTTGAGATAACCACTTTGTTCCCTATTGCAGAAGGCGATACAAGCTTATCTGATGCTTTGGCTGCGTTATTGCAACAAGAGACTGGATTGGTGACGACTATCTCTCTTGATTGGAACGTGGTGGCGCATAAAGTGCAACAAGGTGTACCTGCGATTGCCAATGTGAAAAACATTATTGCGATTGCATCGGGTAAAGGTGGCGTGGGTAAATCAACCACCTCCGTGAATCTTGCTTTGGCTTTAGCGGCAGAGGGTGCGCGTGTCGGCATTTTAGATGCAGATATTTATGGGCCGAGTCAGCCTCGGATGTTAGGGAAAAGTGGTCGACCTGAATCAAAAGATGGCAAAAGTATGGAGCCGGTTATCAGCCATGGTATTCAATGTATGTCGATGGGTTTTTTGATTGATGAAGAAGAACCGATGATTTGGCGTGGCCCGATGGTCACCCAAGCCCTAGAGCAATTATTGCGTGATACCAATTGGGATGATCTAGATTACTTGGTAATTGATTTACCACCAGGTACAGGTGATATTCAACTCACACTGTCTCAAAAAGTGCCCGTCAGCGGTGCAGTTATTGTCACAACACCGCAAGATATTTCTTTACTAGATGCCCGTAAGGCATTGAAAATGTTTCAGAAGGTAAAAGTACCGGTGTTTGGTGTGATTGAAAATATGAGCACGCATATCTGTAGCCAATGTGGGCATGAAGAGCCTATCTTTGGGCAGGGTGGTGGTGATAAAATGGCCACACAATATGACGTGGATTTGTTAGGTCAGATCCCCTTAGATATTCAAATTCGAGAAGATGTTGATAATGGCGAACCGACCGTGGCGCGTGATCCCGCTGGCGCAGTGAGCCAAGCCTATCGTAGCATTGCACGACGCGTTGTAGGGCATCTCGTAAAACAAGGCAAAAATTACGGCACCGCGTTTCCGAATATTGTCGTACAGAATGATTAAACTCCGTCATTGAACCTACGGTTACTACGTTTCCGCGGAGGCGGGAATCCAGAAGTAGTTACTGGATTAAATTAAAGAAAAAGGCAGAAGCAGAACATGAGCATTAAATCAGATCGCTGGATCCGCAGAATGGCGGAAAATGAAGGCATGATAACGCCGTTTGAAGCCGGCCAAGTGCGTGAGAACGAGCAGGGCAGAATCATCTCTTATGGCACATCTAGCTATGGTTATGATGTGCGTTGTGCACCCGAATTCAAGGTGTTCACCAATATCAATTCAGCGGTGGTTGATCCAAAGAACTTTGATGAAAATAGCTTTGTCGATGTGTATTCTGATGTGTGTATTATCCCACCGAACTCATTTGCCTTAGCGCGCACGGTAGAAACCTTTAAAATCCCACGTAATGTACTCACGATTTGCTTAGGTAAGTCAACCTATGCGCGTTGTGGCATTATCGTTAACGTCACGCCCTTAGAGCCAGAATGGGAAGGGCAAGTCACCCTGGAATTTTCAAATACGACCACTTTGCCGGCAAAAATTTATGCCAATGAAGGCGTCGCGCAAATGCTATTTTTTGAATCAGATGAAGTGTGTGAAACATCCTATGCCGACAGAGCAGGGAAATATCAGGGGCAGCAGGGCGTAACTTTGCCTAAATCTTAATACAGCACAAAATGCTACAACCTAAATTATTAAAAGAGACGAAACATGACAATTAAACGTATCGGACACCGTTATACAGACAGCAAATCAGGCGCAACCATTGATGTATGGTTTCCACGATCAAATAAAGAAATCGCGCGAAGCTGTTTGGCGCAAAAAGTAGGTTTAATCAAAAGTGATTTTGTTGAAGTGGAAATTGCGTCGGTCGATGATGCCCCACAATCCGCTGAAGAAGCGTATTTGAGGCTGCATTTATTATCTGAATGCGCCGTGAAGCCGAATGAAATTAACCTTGATGGCGTGTTTGGCTTATTAAGCAATGTCGCGTGGACATCAGCAGGCCCTGTATTGCCGAATGAAGTTGAAAACCTACGAGAACTGATTGCGGGCGAAGATCACCAACTAAACGTTACCTCTATCGATAAATTTCCACGGATGACAGACTATGTGATTCCTGAAGGCGTACGCATTGGTAATGCTGACCGCGTACGGTTAGGTGCGCATCTCGCATCGGGCACCACTGTGATGCACGAAGGCTTTTGTAACTTCAATGCTGGTACACTGGGCCATTCAATGGTTGAAGGTCGTATTAGTGCGGGCGTAGTGATTGGTGATGGATCTGATATTGGCGGTGGTGCATCGATTATGGGTACCTTATCAGGTGGCGGTAAATCCGTTATCTCAATGGGCAAAAAGAACCTACTCGGCGCGAACGCTGGTTTAGGTATCTCATTAGGCGATAACTGTATTGTCGAATCAGGCTTATATCTCACAGCGGGCACCAAAGTAAAAATGCCCGATGGCGAGATTGTATCAGCTAGAAAATTATCAGGTCAATCAGGCTTATTATTCAGAAGACACAGCCAAACCGGTGCGGTAGAAGCGATTGTAACCGATGGCTCTTTGTGGGGCGGATTGAATACGGCGTTGCATAGCAACGATTAACGGGATTGCTCGTCTCCAGATATCGCCAATAACTTATTCATTGGCTCTCGGTTAATCAACATATCAACAATCCGAGATTCGCCTTTTGCGTTGATTGATAACCGCATGTACGCCGTGTCGTGCTGTCGCGCATCGCGTAGTAATTCTTCAGCTAATCGCGCTTTTGTTTCAGGAATATAAAAACGATTTAGGGAATGTTGAAATTCAGGCAGAATAAAGGCATCACACTGTTTTTTTGCGGTGGCACAGTCGGTTTTATGTACTTTTGGTGCTTGATGCTCTGTTTTTGTTAGACACAAGCAACAATCATCACCCGCGCAGCTGTTCTCAATTTCTTCTGCATAATCATAATTAAGCCGAAAACGTAAATAATGGCCTCGCAGCAAGTCTCGAGGATCATAGCCTCTGACCGAGATATCCCACTGGGTGCCGATGCTTAAATGATATTCAGCACGCATAATCAATAGACACAATAAAATAAAGGGAATCATGACAATCAATAAGAGTTTTTTATTAATCATTTCACACGCTCCCCGTGGCTTTTTTTGATCCTAACTTGTCTGCCTTAGATAAACCAAAATAACCTGCGACAGTGTCTGATTTTTTGAACCACAACCAGACGATAAACAAGGTGATAAACCCACCAATAACCAATCCTAAGCCTGTTTCAAACATAGAGCCAAACACTTCAAAATAAACGAATAACAAGCGAATGCAGATCAATGCCGTTACAAAGTTAAACATGCGGATGGATTGCACTTTCAGCGCCGCCCATGCCAACACTAACAGATAGACGAGATTACTTAACGCACCCATAAGGTCAATAGGACGTTCATGCCAAAACGCTGAAGCACCCAATATGAAGATGGTGATTAAAATAACGCGCATGGCGGTGTGTGTATCTCGTGATCTCGTGGCATAGAGTGTTGGGATAGATACCACCATGGCTACAGTCGCGACAAAGCAGATACCTAAGAATATTTGTAGTGATTTCATGTCTTCTGTATCCATGGAAACCATGTTTTCATACCATAAAAACTGGAGAAACCAACCACCAATGATAAGTGCCAACCAACTATACAGCGATAGCGTATCCGCCATGACTAAACGATTTTTCACCAGCCAAGATATGCGCGAAATAAGTATAAAGAAAAAAGGTGATAAAGCATAGGTAGCAACGAGTAGCGCTTCGGCTAAATAATGATGCTCTCCCCAAGCAGGAAAAACCAAGTCACTTAATGCTTCTACATTCATCGCATAGGTCACAGCCGTTCCCACAATCCATAAGACAGCCAAAAACTTACCACGCCCTAATAATACGATAGGAATCGTGACAATTGTCCAGACCAGTAAAAGTTTGGCAATACTGCCGCCAAGCTGATAGGTTTGCCCAATTAAGGCCATTGAGGCTAAGGTGAATCCGTAATAAACGATAACCAATATTTCCCGTAGCCATTGGCTTCTCGCGCTGGCATTGTCGTGAGATACAGCGCGGTATAACGCAAAGGCAATTCCGAGACATAAAACAAGATCCGCCGCTAATTTCATCTCATCAGATACGGCCATCCAATTTGAGGCAACAATCGACACCAGCCCTAAAATAATCGCAAAAGCGCCCAACCCCCCGAATGCCCACAAGGCGATAGGCTTAGCGCTTTGTTTTTCATATTCACTGATATTATCGGCGGTCATGGCATCAATAAAACCTGCTTGCTGCCACTGTTCGAGTTTTTTTGTTAATCTCATTATTGAATATCTACTTTAAGTTGCCAAATGATTTCATCTGATGTTACAAACATCATACAGGTTAACTTCACATGATTGCTTTAACGATTTATCTACTATTAAAGTTATAATAGAATTACCATTGGGGTCAAAGGAAAGTTCATTGCATAAACTCGTTTTCTTCGTTCCGACCGCACATAAAGAAGCCGTGAAACAAGCTGTATTTGATGCAGGTGCTGGTCGGTATGAAAATTATGATTGCTGCGCATGGGAAACTGAAGGGATAGGGCAGTTTCGGTCATTGGCTGGCAGCGATCCTTTTATTGGCAAACTAAATTCAATTGAACGTGTTGCTGAAACACGGGTGGAAATAATTTGTGATGATGCATTTGTGTCTACGATATTACGCGCTTTAATTGATGCTCACCCTTATGAAACGCCCGCTTATGAAGTGTGGCCTATTTTAACGATAGATAACTTTACCTAATAGAACGCTTTACTCGGAAGAAAAACATGACGGCTCCAAAAGAAACCTTTTTAGCAGATTACCAAGTGCCCGCTTATTTAATTGAAAGCGTTGATTTACGCTTTGCATTAGCGGCAGCGCAGACGCGCGTGGTATCGAAAATGCAGATCCAGGGTAACCCAGCAGGGTCAGGTGGGGATTTGGCTTTGGATGGCGAGCATATTGAACTGGTCTCCGTTAAGCTAGATGGGCGTGTGTTGGCAGGCAATGAATATCAGCGTAGCGATACGGGCTTATTGATTACGCATGTGCCTGAGCGCTTTACATTAGAAATTGAGACGTTGATCCAGCCGGATAAAAATACCGCCCTCGAAGGCTTATACCATTCAGGTAGCTTATTGTGCACCCAATGCGAAGCACAGGGCTTTAGGCGGATTACTTACTACCCAGATCGCCCTGATGTAATGGCGGTGTTCACGGTGACGCTCGAGGCAGATAAAACGCTATTCCCTATATTGCTGGCAAATGGTAATTTAATGGTGCGTGGCGAAGCAAGCGATGGCAAGCATTGGGCGAAGTGGCATGACCCACATCCGAAGCCAAGTTACTTATTTGCCTTGGTGGCAGGCGATTTACATTGCCAACAGGATAGCTTTACGACGCAAAACGGGCGAGAAGTGGCCTTAGAGATTTATGTTGATCATGAGAATAGCCATAAATGCGACCATGCTTTGCGATCATTAAAGCAGGCGATGACATGGGATGAGGAAACCTATAGGCGTGAATATGATTTAGATGTATTTATGATCGTGGCAGTGAATGATTTTAATATGGGCGCAATGGAAAATAAGGGGCTGAATATTTTTAATGCTTCCTGTGTGCTCGCCAGCCCCGAAACAGCGACGGACGATGACTATTACACAATTCAAAGCATTGTTGGTCATGAGTATTTTCATAACTGGTCTGGTAATCGGGTCACGTGTCGGGATTGGTTCCAGCTGAGCTTAAAAGAAGGCTTTACGGTGTTGCGAGACCAACAATTCAGTGCGGATATGAATAGCGAAGTGGTGCAGCGGATTGGCGATGTAAACCAACTACGCATCATGCAATTCGCTGAAGATGCTGGGCCGATGGCGCATCCCGTTCGGCCGGCTTCATTTATCGAGATCAGCAATTTTTACACGGTCACGATTTACGAGAAGGGTGCCGAGGTCGTGGGCATGCTGAAAACCTTAGTGGGCAATGCAGGGTTTCGTAAAGGCACCGATTTATACTTTGATCGCCATGATGGTCAAGCGGTAACAACCGATGATTTTGTGGCTGCGATTGAAGCGGCCAATGATGTTGATTTAACACAATTTAAACGGTGGTATAGCCAAGCTGGCACGCCGGTTGTGACGGTAAAAGGTGATTATGATGCCACGCGTGAGCGTTATACGCTAACGCTTTCACAAAGCTGCCCCGCGACACCTGATCAAACAGAAAAAGCGCCATTCCATATTCCGGTGACAGTCGGTTTATTAGATAAATCAGGGCAGGTGATGCCGCTTCAATTAGAAGGTGAAGTAGCAGAGGAGCCAACAGATTCACGTACATTAGAACTGCGTGATGCAGCAGCCGAATTTACCTTTATCAATGTTAGCAGCGAACCAGTGCCATCCTTATTGCAAGGCTTTTCGGCACCGGTGAAATTAGTAGCCCAGCAGGACAATGATACTCTGGCCTTTTTAATGGCACATGATAGTGATAATTTTAACCGTTGGGATGCAGGGCAAACCTTATCGATTAATATTTTATTGGGTTTGGTGGCAGATTATCAACAACAACGGGCACTTGCCGTGCCTGAATTATTATTAACGCAGATTGCAGCGGTATTCGTGTTGGCTGAGTCAGACCCTGCGTTGGTATCGAGGATGTTGATATTGCCCAGTGAGAATTATCTGGCGGCGCAACAAAAAGTTGCCGATGTGGATGGTATACATGCCGCCCGCACTCATTTACGGAAAACGATTGCCCAACGATTTAAAGCAGAATTTGAAGCGCTCTATCAATCATTGAATACACAGAAAAAATATGATTTTAATGCGGATGATATGGCGCAGCGTGATTTAAAAAATGTGTGTTTAGCTTATTTGATGGCAACGGGTGATCCGATGCAGACGCAGCGCTGCTTAAAACAAATGAAGCAAGCTAATAATATGACTGATCGCATGGCAGGCTTACGCTTGATTGCAGATCAAGCAGGGCCAGAGCGCGAAACAGCATTGCGGTCATTTTATGAACAGTGGCAACATGATCGGCAGGTGGTTGATAAATGGTTAACGGTGCAAGCACAATCCAACTTGCCCGACACCTTGATTCGGATAAAAGGCTTGCTCAAGCATCCTGCCGTGAGCATGACTAACCCGAATAATGTGCGTGCATTGATTGGTCAATTCTGCCGAAATAATCCGGTTAATTTTCATGCAAAAGATGGATCGGGTTATGCCTTTTTAGCAGAACAAATTTGCCAACTAGATGACCTTAACCCACAAGTGGCGGCGCGACAAATGGGCGCATTGGGCGCGTGGCGACAATATGATGCCGAACGACAAGCGTTGATGAAGCAAGCATTACAGACGATTGCAGATAAAAAATCGTTATCAAAAGATGTATATGAAATCGTGACTAAATATTTGGCAGATAAATAATGGCACAAGTATTCACCCTACATCCCCAACTGGCTAAAGATTGTATTGTGTTGGGTGAGTTGGATCTCTGCCAAGTATTGTTAATGGATGATGCGCGTTATCCCTGGTTTATTTTAGTGCCCAAGCGAGCGAATATAACGGAGATGTATCAGCTATCGGCAGAGGATCAACAGCAATTGATGGTGGAGTCTAGCTTGTTGGGTGAGAAAGTGATGGCGTTATTCGGTGGTGATAAACTCAATATCGCCGCATTGGGTAATATCGTGCCACAGTTGCATATTCATCATGTGGTGCGCTATCAAGGTGATAGCGCATGGCCAGCACCCATTTGGGGGCAGGGTGAGGCTGTTGCTTATTTGCCTGAAGAGTTGCGTGCGATACAAAAAATAATGGGCGATACTTTTGTTTAAGGTTGTTATGAGCTATATCTTAAGATCAATAGTAATTAGGGTCGGCTCATTTATTTTTGTTATTTTTGGTTGATTTTGAGTAACTACTTCAACAATGTTATCAATACCAAATAAAACATAATGATTAAGTGAATTATTTCCCTTCTGTGAATGAGTAATTGGATGCCTTCTATAAGCGATTATGCTTGGTGAATCTAACCATTGATAACTAGATAAGCCTTTGCAGAAATCTAAATTCTGGTATTGTTTTTCGGGTGCACAAGCTTCTTCATAAGAAGAAAATTCAAGAACATCTCCAAAGTAAATTGAGTATTTTGGATAATCATCGAGGCCATCTGGAGCAACAATAGTTGTTATTAAATCTGTGTCATTTTCATCCGATTCCACATATAGGGCTACGCTCGGGAAAGGAGCAGCCGAGAAAGGTGTATTCCAGGGAATTAGCTTAGAAATTATTACCCACCCGTCACATAGTTAATCATCACGCCTGCGGCAACCGCAGAGCCGATAACACCCGCGACATTGGGCCCCATGGCATGCATCAGCAGGAAGTTTTGAGGATCCGCTTCTAAGCCAAGCTTATTGGAGACACGCGCCGCCATTGGCACAGCGGAGACACCAGCAGAACCAATTAGTGGATTGATTCCTCCTCCAGTGAATTTATTCATTAACTTTGCCATTATGACACCTGAAGCAGTACCAATTGAGAACGCTGCCATGCCTAATACTAAAATACCTAAAGTGGACGTGTCTAGAAATGCATCTGCACTGAGTTTTGAGCCTACCGCAAGGCCAAGGAAGATGGTAACAGTATTAATCAGTGCATTTTGAGTGGTATCACTTAAGCGATCGACCACAGCACATTCTTTCATCAAGTTACCAAAGCAGAACATGCCCAGTAAGGGGGCTGCATCAGGGAGCAAAAAGGCAACTAAAAGCAATAAGACCAGTGGGAAAAATATTTTTTCACGAGCGGTGACTTCACGCTGTTGTACCATCACAATTTTGCGTTCTGCTTCTGTGGTGAGTGCCCGCATAATGGGGGGTTGGATAAGCGGCACAAGCGCCATATAGGAGTATGACGCAACAGCAATAGCACCTAATAAATCTGGGGCAAGTTTGCTCGCCACATAGATAGAGGTCGGCCCATCGGCACCCCCAATAATCCCGATGGCGGCGGCATCCGCTAGGCTAAAGTCGAAAACACCAAAGGTAGAGAGTGTCACCGCACCAATTAGGGTGGCAAAGATACCAAATTGTGCTGCTGCGCCTAAGAATAAAGTTTTAGGATTGGCGAGCAGGGGGCCAAAATCAGTCATCGCACCGACCCCCATAAAGATGATGAGTGGGAATGCGCCACTTTCGATTCCTACTGTATAGAATAAATGCAAAATACCGCCAGTTTCAGCAAGACCTGCACCCGGAATATTGGCTAATACGCCACCAAAACCGATTGGGATCAGCAATAGCGGCTCAAAATTCTTTTTGATGGCAAGATAAAGCAGCAACATGCCTATAATGATCATGAAACCCTGACCAGGTTGCATTTGATAAAGGCCAGTGTTGTGCCAAAGGCTAATCAGTTTATCCATATTATATTTTCGCTTACTTTAATTGTAATTATTGGGTTTCGGATGTCTTGGGCAATTAAGCCATGAACACAAGTGGGTCGCCGACTTTCACCATATCGCCCGTATTAACGGAAATTGCGGTGATCGTGCCGCTTCTTGGCGCACAAATTTGGGTTTCCATTTTCATCGCTTCGAGAATGATTAATACTTCACCTTCAACCACTTCTTGACCGAGGGCGACTTCAATTTTCCAGATATTACCCGCTAATGGTGCAGGAACGGCCTCTCCCTCGCCAGCAGGTGCTGCAGCCGAGGCAGCAGCAACAGGCGCGACATGACTCACATCGCCACCTTCATTCACTTGCACAACATGGCTTTGGCCATCAACTGTGATGGTGTACACTTCAGCGTCGCCATTTGCTTGAGCTTGGGCAGCTTGGGCGGCTTCTAAAGTGGGAACCGGTTCAAACGCATCTGGGTTACCGCGGTTCTCTAGGAATTTAAGCGCCGTTTGTGAGAAAAGGGCATAGGTGAGCACATCATCGATTTCTTGGTCGCCTGATTCAAGCGCGAAGCCTGTTTCAGTTGCAAGTTCACGTAATTCGGTTGTCAGGCTGTCCATTTCTGGCTCAAGTAAATCCGCAGGGCGACAAGTAATCGCTTTTTCGCCTTCGAGTACTTTTTCTTGTAATTCTTTATTGAATGGCGCAGGAGCCGAACCGTATTCCCCTTTAAGCAAACAAGCAGTTTCTTTGGTGATATTGCCATAGCGTTCACCCGCGAGCACATTGAATACGGCTTGTGTGCCGACAATCTGTGAGGTTGGCGTGACTAATGGAATGAAACCTAAATCTTCACGAACGCGTGGAATTTCATCTAATACTTCATCAAACTTATCTGCGGCACCTTGCTCTTTTAATTGGCTTTCAAGGTTGGTTAGCATGCCGCCGGGCACTTGGGCGATCAGGATACGAGAATCGACACCGCGTAATGAACCTTCCCAAGGCGTGTATTTTTTACGCACTTCGCGGAAATAGGCGGCAATTTCTTCTAACAGATTAATATCTAAGCCTGTATCGCGGTCACCACCTTCTAGCATGGACACAACCGTTTCCGTTGGCGAATGGCCATAAGTCATCGACATAGATGAAATAGCGGTATCGACGGTATCAATGCCGGCCTCTACTGCTTTTAGAATGGTTGCGGTTGATAAGCCGGTTGTTGCATGTGGATGCAATTGGATTGGAATAGTAACTGCAGCTTTTAGTGCGGTCACTAATTCAAAAGCGGCTTGTGGATTGAGCAAGCCTGCCATATCTTTAATACAAACTGAATCTGCGCCCATTTCTTCGATTTGTTTGGCCAGAGTGACCCACATATCCAAATCATGAACAGGGCTTAAGGTATAAGAAATTGTGCCTTGTGCGTGTTTCTCGTTTTCTAACACCGCTTTAATCGCCGTTTCGAGATTGCGGGGATCATTCATCGCATCAAAAATACGGAACACATCAACGCCATTCACCGCCGCGCGCTCAATGAATTTTCGGACTACATCATCCGCATAGTGGCGATAGCCTAGTAGATTTTGGCCACGCAATAACATTTGTTGCGGTGTGTTGGGCATCGCTGCTTTTAAGCTGCGGATCCGGTGCCAAGGATCTTCACCTAAATAACGAATACACGCATCGAACGTCGCGCCGCCCCATGTTTCAACTGACCAAAAGCCAACTTGATCAAGCTTATCTGCAATGGGCAGCATATCGGCAAGGCGTAAACGGGTTGCGAAGAGGGATTGATGTGCATCACGCAATACAACATCTGTAATGTTCAATGATTGTTTAGAACGACTCATAGTGTTTGGTACCTGTAAATTAACCGTTGGCGATGTATTTATTTGCCGCGCTGGCGATATTGATGAATAGCCGCACTGATGACGGTCATGAGTGTTTTGTTTTCTGCTGGTGCACCAGCAATTTTATGAGGGGGAGTCGCGTGGATGCTTGAGTAAGCGGGCGGTACTGTAGTGAGGTGATCATCATATTTATTTTCGTAATACATGATTAATTTTGACATGATAGTTGTCACAATCACCAATAAGGTTAAGAAAACGAAAACAAATCCCATTCCAAAGAACATGAGCGTCAAACCATCAGACATTAAAGAAGAGGTAGCCATAAGAACTCCAAATAAATCGTGGTCATCATCCTGAAAACAGGTTAATTACCGTGACAAACAGCGTTCCATTATAGCATTTTATGGGTGTCTGGGTTTTAAGTTCATCGTTTTTTATTCTTTTAAAAAGGCAAGAATAACATTTGAAGGAATCAAATAGCCGTTCATTGAACCATCTTCATGGTTGCTGGCACGATCAGTGGCATGGTTAATACCAATGACTTGGCCTTGGTCATTAAAAGTTGGGCCACCACTGAGCCCAGAGTCGATACAGTCACTACTAATAAGCGGTTTAATGGATAAGCCTAAACCCGGATCTTGTTTAATGCCAAGGACTTTTTCTTGGCGGATCCGCAGGGCAGAATCAGGAAATAATTCAGCTTGATAAAGTGCCGCTTCAAAAGTAGGGAAGCCTGCCACAAATAGATTGTTTTTATAATTTTCAGGTGACTCTGTAAATATATCTGCCCCAGGACCAATATCATCACGAGAAATAAGTTGATAGGCTGATAAGTCGAGTTCAGCATTGTCTTTGATTCGATGCGCCCATAGAATACGGGTCTTATTTAGTCGGTCGGTCATTTTTACCATAATAAGCTCGCGTCCGCCGGTGACATGATGCGCAGATAAGATGATGCCTTGGCGGCCACGTACTCGAATTAACACACCCGAGCCATGCACGTAAAAGGGTGAGTAGGGTACGGTTTCTGGGTTTTTAAGCGGCGAAGAGATCCGAACAATGCTATTGAAGGGGAGTTTATCAAACCCCATCATCGTTGCGTCAGGTTGTTTGAGATCTATTGGCGGCGCATTACAGTAAGTTGAAGCAAGGCTGGCGGGGCTAAAAATCAAAGCGAGCAATAAACTACAGATTGTCCTTAAATAATTAGGACACGTCATGTGTTTATTCGTTGCGTTTGAGGAGGGTGCATGTGGATTATCATACCATGATTAAAAATTAGGATGGATTGCAGCATAACTATGTTATTTTACTTTTTCTATGAGTAGGCTAATATTGCAGTTTTATTTAATGTGAGTGGAGAAATGAGATGCGTAAAATTTATTTAAGTTTATTGATGATGTTAATGGTGCCTTTCTCGGTGTCGGCTATCGAATTAGGTGGTGTGACCTTGCCAGACACGATGCAGGCAGAGCAAGCGCTCATATTAAATGGGGCGGGAATTCGAACTAAATTGGTTTTTGAACTTTATGTTGCCGGGCTTTATCTGACAGAGAAAAATGATAATGCTGCTGCTATTATTGCTGCAGATGAAGCAATGGGCATTCGATTGCATATTATCTCTTCGAAGATTACATCTAAGAAAATGATCAAAGCGACCCGAAAAGGTTTTCAACACGCAACAGGTGGAGACACCGCTGCAATTGATACAGAAATTGAACAGTTTTTAGCCGCTTTCGCAGATAAAATAAGCAAAGGCGATGTGTTTGAATTTATTTATGAACCGGGTACAGGCACAACCATAACTAAAAATGGTTCAACAAAAGGAACCATCTCATCGGCTGCGTTTAAACAAGCGTTATTTGGTATTTGGTTATCTGACAAACCGGCGCAGGCAAAATTGAAAACACAGTTGTTAGGTAAGTAATTACGTGTTTTCAAGGAGATTCCTGATAGACGGTATAGCTGATAATTGATAGGATAGCTAGGTAAATCAGAATTGGAAGCCATCCATTAAAATGGCAATTTATTTAATTTTTCAGGAGTAACAAAATGAGTGTTTTAGTCACTAAAAAAGCCCCAAAAATTTCAGCCGCGGCTGTGATGGCAGATGGCACAATTAATGAAGAATTTTCATTAGCAGATTATGCGGGCCAATATGTGGTGTTGTTCTTTTACCCATTAGATTTCACCTTTGTTTGTCCATCTGAGATTCTTGCACACAACAGTCGTGTTGCAGAATTTAAGAAACGAGGTGTGCAAGTTATTGGTATTTCAATTGATTCACAGTTCACCCATTTAGCATGGCGCAATACGGCTGTTGATAAAGGCGGTATTGGCCCAATTGATTTCCCATTGGTTTCAGATATTAAACATAAAATCATGAAAAAATACGGTGTTGTTCATCCAGCGGGTGTGGCATTGCGTGGTTCTTTCTTGATTGATAAAGAAGGCATCGTGCGTAGCCAAGTGGTAAACGATTTACCATTGGGTCGTGAAGTAGATGAAATGATACGTTTGGTTGATGCCTTACAATTCCATGAAGAACATGGCGAAGTATGTCCAGCTGGCTGGCAGAAAGGCGATGAAGGTATGAAGGCTGATGCAGATGGCGTAGCAGACTACCTAGCAAAACATGGCGACAAACTATAAATTGTCTTTTTGTCCTAGCTCGGCGTTAGATTGTTTTTTGCGATCCTCATGTATTAGCATACACTCCGGTTCTCAAAAACAATCTGCCTTGATCTAGAACAAAAATCCTAATTTATTAGGACTGCTAAAAACAAAAAAGCCCCGTATGATTTCTCATGCGGGGCTTTTTATTGTGTGCGTTAAATCAAAATTAAGCTTTATTTTTCTCGCGTTTCTCGGCTAGCTCTTTGCAGTCGATGCATAGCGTTGCTGTTGGGCGAGCCTCTAAACGGCGGATGCCGATATCTTCACCACAGCTTTCACAGAATCCATAATCGTGGCTATCGAGATCATCAAGAGACGTGGCAATTTTTTTAATTAACTTGCGTTCACGGTCGCGGGTGCGGAGCTCTAACGTAAATTCTTCTTCCTGCGTTGCGCGGTCATTTGGATCAGGGAAATTAGCAGCGTCATCTTGCATATGATGCACGGTGCGTTCGACTTCGTCGATCAGATCTGCTTTCCAATTGGTTAAAATAGCGCGAAAATGTTCAGTTTGCGGCTCACCCATGTATTCTTCGCCAGCGGAGCCAACGTAGGGGGTGAATTTAGTATGTGTTCCAGAATCTGGCATATCCAAAAAGTCTCACAACAGTTAAAATCTAAGGCGGTTTTATATCAAAACTAGATTGTATTTGCAAAAAAATGATTTTTAAAGCAACATAAATATTATACCAAAATGAGCGGGAGAACACAGTGGCAGAGCTAAAAGCATTACTTTTTGATGTCGATGGAACGATGGCAGAAACGGAGAGAGATGGGCATCGGGTGGCATTCAATTGCGCATTTAAAGATATCGGGCTGGATTGGGAATGGGATGATGCGCTATATGGTCAGTTATTAACGATTACGGGTGGCAAAGAACGCCTACGATACTACCTCAATGAATTTAATACAGATTTTGAATATAAAGGCGATATTGATGCCTTGATTAAAGATCTGCATGCACGGAAAACACAACATTATGTTGCGCAGCTAGAGAATAACACGCTGAGTTTGCGTCCAGGCATAGAACGATTAATCTTAGAGGCGAAGGCGGCGGGATTGCGATTAGCCATCGTTACGACGACGACACCAGCGAATGTTACTGCGTTAGTTAGTAATACCTTAGGCCGTGATGCGTTAGGTTGGTTTGAGTGTATTGCTGCGGGCGATGTGGTGCCTGCGAAAAAACCGGCACCTGATATTTATGATTATTGTTTAATAGAAATGAAACTTAATGCTTCGGAATGTATTGTATTTGAAGATTCGGGTAATGGTGTTAAATCATCATTGGCAGCCAACTTGCCGACAGTTGTTACGCAAAACAACTATACGGCAGAAGATGATTTCTCTGGTGCTTTGACGGTTTTAGATCATTTAGGTGAACCTAATCAGCCATGCCAGGTGATTTCAGGTGAATCGATTAATGCTGAGTTTGTGACGGTTGCCGTACTAAAAGACTTACACCAAAAAGCGACTTAAACTTATGGCAGCAGGGCAATCACCAAAATTGGCACAGCGCGCAGAGGATATTTCTCCGTTTCATGTGATGGATGTTCTAGCACAAGCCAAGGCGATGGAAGCTGCCGGAAGGCGCGTTATTCATCTCGAAGTGGGCGAACCTGATTTTAAGTCACCAGAACCGATTATCGAAGCAGGCATGGCGGCGCTTAAAAAAGGGTATACGCATTACACACCTGCGTTAGGCCTGCCTGAATTACGAGAAGCGATTGCCAATTGGTATCACACGCGATATAGCGTTGAGATTAGCCCTGCTCGTGTCGTTGTAACGCCTGGCGCATCAGGAGCGCTTTTACTCGTTATGGGCGCATTGCTAGAGCGTGACAAGAAAATCATGTTAGCCGACCCGGGTTATCCTTGTAATCGTCATTTTGCGCGATTCATTGAAGCACAAGCGCAATCCATAGAAGTAGGCGCGGATACAGACTATCAACTCACCGGCGATTTAATTAAGCAATATTGGACGCCTGACACCCGTTTGGCGTTGGTTGCCTCGCCTGCCAACCCAACTGGTGCAGTACTTGATCGTAATCAGCTAGCATCATTGGTAGCGGCCACGGATCAACAGGGCGGCCAGTTAATCGTCGATGAAACCTATCATGGCTTGACCTATGATGGCGTTGTCGCGCCATCAGCATTAGAAGTTAACTCAGATACGATCGTTATCAATAGCTTTTCAAAATATTTTGGGATGACAGGCTGGCGCCTGGGCTGGTTAATCGCACCAGAAAGTATGATTCCGGCTCTAGATAGGCTAGCTCAGAACCTTTTCCTCGCCGCATCCACTATGTCGCAATATGCTGCCTTAGCCGCTTTTCAGCCTGATACCTTAGCGATTTTAGAGCAACGTCGCGCCGCATTTGAATCCAGACGAAATAGTTTGTTGCCCGGTTTGAGAGAATTAGGGTTTGAATTATCGACAACGCCACAAGGCGCATTTTATCTCTATGCCGATGTATCAAAGCTAATAGAAGGGCGTTGGTCAGATAGCCAAGCATTTACGCAGTATTTATTAAGCGAAGCAGGGGTCGCCGTCACCCCTGGGCTAGATTTTGGTGATTATCGAGCTAAAGAACATATCCGATTTGCTTATACTGTCGATGAAGCAAAATTATCGCAAGCCCTTGAAGCCTTACAAAAAGTGCTTAAATAAATGGTATTCAGGCCGAAAGAACCACCCAAATCACCTTATATTACGCGTGAAGGATTCATCGCCCTGCAAACAGAATTAAAAGGCATCTGGGAACGACGCAGAGAGGTGGTCAAAGCCCTGTCTGCCGCGGCAGCAGAAGGCGATCGCTCTGAAAATGCAGAATATATCTATCGTAAGAAGGAATTGCGGGGTTTAGATCGACGTATCCGTTATTTACAAATACGGATGCCGGATTTAATCGTAATAGAGGATAAGCCGTCGGAACCGAATAAGATTTTCTTTGCGGCAACAGTGACTTTGGAAAAAGATAACGATGATGAAACCGTATGTTATCGGATCGTGGGGTCCGATGAAACGGATCATACGCGGGGCTATATCAGCATTGATTCACCGCTCGCCAAAGCCTTATTAGGCAAGCAGGTGGGTGATGAAGCAACGATTATTGTTGAGGGTGAAAAAACGCAGTACTTTGTGCTTGAGATTAGCTATTAAGCTCTAGCTCGTCTCGAAATACGCGGTATTTAACTCTGTTACTGGGATAAGGTTTTCTAGAAGTTTTACAGCTAAAGCTCGGATGGGCTCCCATGATGGATGTTCCATGTTTTGTATGCTTTCCTCAATTGTGTTTGAAAAGACAACTGCATCATCGGGTAAAGAGAGAAGGATAGTAGAGAGCTCTTGGATTTTTAGAATTTGCTCTTGAGATAAGCGATGGCTTGGATGGTTTGAAAGATAAGTGCCCGAGGAAACATCAAGTTGTAATTCATAGGCAACGTTATAATTCCCATATTTATCGCAAGCGGAAAGAGGGCTGCTTGCTAAAGCGTCTAAGCAAAAAATAAAGAGCCGATAATCACTTTCAAAAGACTCCTCATTCTCTATTTTGGAAGGTGTTTGATGTTCCATTTTTTAGTCGATATCAATCGGCAATTCTAAAGTAGGAATAGACTGCACCGCGTTACCCGCAATGCCTTTAATCGAACCATACATTTCAGTGGTGTTGAGTAATACTTTTTGGATTTGTTTTTCGCGTTGTTTCCAGAGGCGGGTCATGGCGCGCTTTTCGGTGTCTAGATCGGTTTGCATTTGGCTGAAACCGTCAACGATGGCTTCGATTTGCAGGCTAAACTCATTGCTGGTGAGGAAATCATAGAGCATCCCCATTTTATCGCCTTTATTTTCTTGGGTGGTGATGGCTGTGCTGAGGCGAATAAGTGATTCACGGAGCACAGCGCAAAGCGCTTTAAATTCATCAAATGAGCAGATCCAAATGCCTTCACGTAAGCCCATACGATCCATATCTAAGGGCATCGCTTCAGTAACCAATACACCAATATCAGCATTTTTATCTTTAATATCATTTTTGAATTTGGCTATCCAGTCTGCTTGGAATGCTTTAGTGCGCTTGCTTTCATAGTAAATTGTGCCACAATTTTGATGGCTGCGGGTATGCACGATTTGCAGGCAATCTGCACCCCGTGCGCCTTTTTTGATTTCTTCAATCGTATCTAACGGAAAGTTTTCAGCCAGCCAATCTTCGATGGCAATCTCTTGGGTTTCACCTTGCAATTGCATGGAGCCTTGTTCTTGTTTGCGTTGCATTTCCGAGGTGAGGTTTTTCTGATCTTGCAGTTGCTTTGCAAGCTCTTTTAGCTTGAGCTCATTTTTATCCTGCTCTGATTTCTGAATTTTCTCGCGTTCAACGGCGAGCTGTTGGTTTAATCTCTTCTCAGATTCAGCGAGGATGCTAGATTGTAATTCATCTTTTTCGCGTTGCAATTTTGCAAGGTCTGCTTGTGCTTGATGCAGCCCTTTTAGCTTTGCAGACTTCTCATTAACTTCATCTTCTAATGCTTTGAATTTAATAGATTGTTCAGTCAGTATTCCAGCTTGAATTGTTTTCTTAAGTTCAGATTCTTTTTGTTGAACACCCGTTTGGATACCCTGCGTTATTGCTTGTGCTTGGGCTGCTTTTGCTTGCTCTAAAGCGGCAAGTTGTTCTGCCAATGCAGTTTGCTTCGCTTGGAATTTAGCTTGCTCTTTAGCCAGTGCATCGTGATACTCTTTTTTGAGCTTGGCATCGACTTGATGATGCAATAAATCATTTACATCGATATCATGTCCACAGTTAGGACAGGTAATTTGGCTGGTGTCTTGACTCATAATATTCTCTTAACTAGCGACTATAAAACCCCATATCACGCGCTTCACGGACAGCACGGTCAAGGTTGTTCTCAGCAGTGAAGCGATCAGATTTGAGTGCGCTACGCTCCTTGCGTAAGTTTTTTCGGCGGTCGCTTGACGTGTCATCATCTGCTAGTTTGTCTGCAATACGGTCTAATTTGGTATTAATGTCTTCTAAATCCTGTTCTTTATCATAGATGTTGCGGCCAAGTTGATAGGCATTGAAAAATGAGAGTTCTAGATGAATAGGGCAGCTTTTATGGTAGGTTTTGCCTTCTAGGCCCACGCGCCAGCCATTGTCTTCTGTGCAATATTGTGTGATGCCTTCTCCCCAACCATCATGATAATCAGCGGTGTTGACACGCACCCGATATTCTTGGCAGGCTTCGTTATGTTTTTGATATCGTTCGGGCTTATAGCCTTTTGTGCCATCTTGATAGCCGATTTCATGCCAATCTGCGGATAGGCACTCTCCTTGATCTAAGGTGGCGCAGGCACTGAGCGCCATTAGCGCAGCAAGTATAAAAAGCATTTTGAGGGTGTGTGTCATGGTGTCGCTTCCTGAGGTTTGATGCGTAATATTTTACCATTTTCAGTGCTAAGATAAAGCCAACCTTCGGGGCTTTCTATCACGTTTCGAATACGTTCATGGCGGGCGCGTAATAATCGTTCTTCTGCAATCGCTATTCCCGTATTATCAATACTAATACGATTAAGGTGCGTTAATTTTAGCGCACCAGCGAAAAGATTACCTTGCCAATGTGGGAAGGCGTTACCACGATAAAATAATAAACTACTCGGCGCAATAGAGGGGATATACGTTTTAATGGGCTGAATTAAGCCTGATTTTTCTGTGCCTTCCCCAATGATATCGTGGCTAGGGTCATATTCTTTGCCGTGCGAAATAATAGGCCAGCCATAATTATTGCCAGCCTGAATCAGATTGATTTCATCGCCACCATAAGGGCCATGCTCAATGGCCCAGAGTTGATTGCCACCGGAATCATATGTTATCCCTTGTGGATTACGATGACCATAACTCCATATTTCAGCTAAGGCATTAGGTGTATTGATAAAAGGATTATCTTTAGGAATTGATCCATCGCGATTTAATCGGATAATACTACCTGAGTGCGTGGTGAGCTCTTGTGCACTAGAACGAATATTGCGGTCACCAATCGTCATAAATACATGCCCATCATTATCAAAAGCAATACGGCCACCAAAGTGGATGTTTTTTTCGCTTCTTGACTGGCTGATCAACAGATCTTGCCAGTCGATTAATGTATCTTGCTGTAATCGAGCACGGGCGAGCACAGTGACACCTTGCTTATCTTGTG
>VAPK010026364.1_pt1 | contig 27632 bp, 22 predicted proteins | sample 3395031 | NCBI WGS metagenome assembly VAPK01 (sample SAMN08290443, study PRJNA428436) | hydrothermal vent metagenome | isolation source: Deep-sea hydrothermal vent chimney 1 | place: Pacific Ocean: Juan De Fuca Ridge
AGAGACAAGAGACAAGAGACAAGAGACAAGAGACAAGAGACAAGAGACAAGAGTTCATTCTTCGTTGCTGTAATTAGTCTTGATTTTAGCTTCTGTCAGCGCGGCGGTCTTGTTTTTTATGTGCTCATTGCTGTAAAATATTCATAAAAATAAGGGATGGTTTCTATGCCTTTCAAATAGTTCCAAATTCCAAAATGCTCGTTGGGTGAGTGAATGGCATCGCTGTCTAGACCAAAGCCCATTAAAATAGTTTTGCTTTTCAATTCTTTTTCAAACAAGGCCACAATTGGTATACTGCCACCACTACGTTGCGGAATGGGTTTTTTGCCAAAGGTGGTTTCGTATGCTTTTGAAGCGGCTCTATACCCTAGGGTGTCAATGGGTGTTACATAACCTTGTCCGCCATGATGCGGAGTCACTTTTACCGTAACGCCTTTTGGGGCGATACTTTCAAAATGCTCGGTAAAGAGTTCGGTTATTTCATGCCAATCTTGATGGGGCACCAAACGCATGGAGATTTTGGCATATGCCTTACTGGCAATTACCGTTTTTGCACCTTCGCCAATGTAACCTCCCCAGATTCCGTTGACGTCTAGAGTAGGGCGAATTGAATTGCGTTCGTTGGTGGAGTATCCTTTTTCACCGTAAATCGATTCTATATTCAGTGCTTTTTGGTATTCGTCAAGGTCAAAGGGTGCTTTGGCCATTTCAGCACGTTCTTTTTGAGAGAGTTCTTCTACCTTATTATAAAACCCAGAAATGGTAATATGGTTGTTTTCATCATGTAGGCTGGCAATCATCTTCGTCAATATGTTAATAGGGTTGGCGACGGCACCGCCGTAGAGTCCGGAATGAAGGTCTCTGTTCGGTCCAGTAACTTCAACTTCTACATAGCTTAAACCTCGTAACCCAGTTGTAATCGATGGTACATCATTGGCGATCATACCCGTGTCGGATATCAGAATAATATCATTGGCCAGTTTTTCTTTGTTGTTGGCTACGAATACCGCAAGGTTATTACTGCCCACCTCTTCTTCTCCCTCGATCATAAATTTTACATTACACGGTAGTTGATTGGTCTTCACCATAAACTCCAAGGCTTTTACGTGCATAAATATTTGCCCTTTATCATCACAGGCACCACGGGCAAAAATTGCACCCTCTGGGTGCAGTTCGGTTTTTTTGATAATTGGTTCAAAAGGAGGGGAATCCCATAAATCAATAGGATCGGCTGGTTGCACATCATAATGGCCATATACCAATACGGTCGGTAAATCGGCATTGATTATTTTTTCTCCGTAAACAATTGGGTGTCCATCTGTTTCATGAATTTCAACTTTGTCACAGCCAGCATCTAAAAGTGACTTCTTTACCGTTTTCGCTGCGGTGATAACATCTTCAGAAAAGGCTGGGTCAGCACTGACTGACGGTATTTTAAGTAGTTCGATCAGTTCGTTGATAAAACGTTCTTTATTAGCGGAGAGGTATTCTTTTATGTTGAGCATTATTGATGTTTTGTTCAAAGGCTAAAAATACAAAAGAACTTTTTTAAAGTTAGTTGATTTTAGAATTGAATTTTTGCTTTATATTTGCAGCCCGATAATAATCGGAAATGCAGGCGTGGTGGTTCCGAAGTCTCGGGAGGAAGACCCGCTAATATGTTGAATAAAATATTAATGCAGGCGTGGTGGAATTGGTAGACACGCTAGACTTAGGATCTAGTGCCGCAAGGTGTGAGAGTTCGAGTCTCTCCGCCTGTACATAGTTGAAAAGCTTTTCTTAAACGGGAAGCTTTTTTTATTTGAAAACGGTCAATATGCTTAGGAGAAAGAAGAGCCCGGAAGCTTGAGGGTATTCAGAGCGTAGTTAGAGGGGAGTTTATTATCCTATTCTACAAAAAAATCACCTATGTAACACAGGTCACAGATCTACTTATATTAATGTAGTAAATTCGTTTTGTTATTAATCTTTAAATCTTCTAAAAATGTATTTTGAATTGATATATGACAAAAGCCTTGCGCATGCCAGTTACTTCATAGGCTGTCAAGCAGAAGGCGTCGCAGCGGTAATCGACCCTAAAAGAGATGTTGATGTTTACATAGAAATAGCCAAGAAACAGAACATGAAAATTACTCATGTTTTAGAAACACATATTCATGCCGATTTTTTGGCCGGATCAAGAGAAATCGCTGCATTAACAGAGGCACAAATGTATTTATCTGATGAAGGAGGAGAAGGATGGGAATATGAATTTGATAACAATAAACTAAAACACGGCGATGTTATTAAGATGGGAAACCTTGAATTTGAAGTAGTGCACACGCCTGGGCATACTCCTGAAAGTATAAGTTTTCTTTTAACCGATAAGCCGGCCAGTTCTGAACCAGTTATGTATTTTACCGGTGATTTTGTTTTTGTAGGTGATATCGGAAGGCCTGATTTGTTAGAAAAAGCTGCGGGTATGATAGGCACTGCCGATGCAGGTGCAATACAAATGTACGATTCTATCAAGTCTTTTAGTGAATTGCCAGATTATATTCAAGTATGGCCAGCACACGGTGCGGGTTCTGCCTGTGGTAAAGCATTGGGTGCTGTACCAAGTTCTACGGTAGGTTACGAAAAAATAAGAAACTGGGCATTTCAATATGAAAACGATAAAAAAGGCTTTATTGATTACTTATTGTTAGACCAGCCTGAGCCACCTAAGTACTTTGCGATGATGAAAAGTCTAAACAAAATACCTAGAAAATTAGTAACTGAAGTACCTACATTGAAAAAGATTAATGATTCTGATTTTAACGATAATTTTTCTAAAGGAATTAAACTTTTTGACACAAGAGAAAAACAAGATTTCGCAAAAGGATTTATACCGGGTTCTATAAATACGCCTGCCAGTGATAACTTTTTCGCTACTAAAGTAAGTCTATATGTAAATTATGAAGAAGAAATTATGCTTCTTGCAGATGAATCACAAATAGAAGAATTAACAAGGAAATTAATGCGTATTGGATTGGATAATGTTAAAGGATTTATTACTTCAACAGATGCTTATGATGGTGAACTTAACGGTGTTAATTTTGTTACTATTGAAGAAACCATAGATTTAAAAGACAAAGGAACTCTTATAGTAGATCTTAGAGGAGCTTCTGAATTTAATGAAGGACATATTGAAGGTGCGATCAATGTTTATTTTGGTACGATCGAAGAAAACTTAAACCAAATTCCTAAAGACGAACCTGTTGTAATTCATTGTCAAAGCGGACATAGAGCATCTATAGGTTATTCGGTTTTGGTTAAAAATGGTTATAACAACATACTTAACTTTTCTGGGGGTATGGATGAATGGGTTGAAGAAAACAGTCAGGTTGTGATTGCCTAATTCTACTATTAAAAGTTGTGGGGTTCAAGTCTCCCCACCTCTATAATTACAAAAGCTTCTCTTGAACAAGGAGCTTTTTGTCTTTTAAAAAAGGGTATTTTCTGCTTGGGAGAGACGTGAGGTTTATCTTGAACACAGTCGGATAGAATTTTTCCGATTGTACTTGGTTAAAAGGCTTTTAGTAAATGGAGAGCTATTGTTCTGGTTTGATGACAAATAAAAGACAATTTAGTCTTTAATATTTATCATTAAATAATACCAATCGTTTTCTTTTGAACGAATATAAAGCATTTTGTAGCGTCTTTCCATTGATTTATATGGGGATAAACCCTAAATTTGATAAAAAATTGTTACAATGGCTATAATTGCTCTTAGGATTATGAAGAAACGATATTCCATTAATCTACAACTTTTTGTTGTTGGTTTATTTCTAAGTTGTTTTATGGGATTACCAGTTGCCCTTAATGCCCAAACATTTACCAAAAGTGTTTTGAATTTTGGCGGAAACGGCAATGTATCCTCTGGTGTTACTTCTTTAATGTACGGTCCTGATGGGCGTCTGTACGTTGCAGAATATCCGGGAACGATCAAAATATTTACTATTCAGAGGAACGGCGTGGATGATTATGTTGTTACAAGTGTTGAGTCGCTCTTGGGAGTTACTGATATTGTAAACCACGATGACGATGGTACCGTGAACAATGGGGTAAACAATCGAGAAACTACAGGTCTTACCGTGGTCGGTACAGCTGCAAACCCAATTATTTACGTAACCTCAAGTGATTTTCGAATTGGTGCAGGTAGTGGTGGCGGTGGCGGAGATCTGGGTCTTGACACTAATTCAGGGATTGTCACACGTTTTACCTGGAATGGTAGTTCTTGGGACGTTGTTGATATTGTTCGAGGCCTTCCTCGATCTGAGGAGAACCATGCCACTAACGGATTGGAATTTTTGAAGATCAACGGAACGGATCACCTCATTGTGGCTTCTGGCGGTAATACCAATGCTGGAGCCCCATCAACAAATTTCGTCCATACTTGTGAATACGCACTTTCTTCTTCTATACTTGCTTTGAACCTTGATATGTTAAATGGTATGACCATCAAAACAGATGGAAACGGAAGAAAGTATATATATGACCTGCCTACAGTGGATGACCCCACCCGTAATAATGTGAACGGGATAACAGATCCCAACACCGCAGGCTATGACGGTGTAGATGTGAATGACCCTTTTGGCGGAAATGACGGATTAAATCAGGCTAAAGTAGTTTCGGGGGGGGCTGTACAAATTTTAGCTCCTGGTTTTCGCAATTCTTATGATTTGGTAGTGACCGATAGTGGTGCCCTGTACGTTACGTCCAATGGTGCCAACGTAGGTTGGGGCGGTTTACCGGTCAATGAAGGGGGAGGGTCGGTAACCAATGATTATGACCCTGCCGAACCGGGAAGTACGTCACCTTCAGGTGGTGAACAGGTTGATAATAAAGACCATTTACAATTAATAACAACAGACCTCCAGAACTACACTTTCGGAAGTTTTTATGGAGGCCACCCTAACCCGATAAGAGCAAACCCCAATGGAGCTGGACTTTTTACGGCACCAGCGCAGAACGGAACGGCCGGAGCCGTATTTAGAACCAAAAAGTACGACCCTGACGGTTCTACACCAGGGTCTACAACAAATGCGAACATAGGTTTGCCAGCCAACTGGCCACCAGTACCCGTGGCGAACAGTATTGAGGGAGACTGGCGAGGTCCGGGAACCAATAATCCTGACGGGCCACAAGATGACGTAGTACTTACATGGGGCAATAACACCAATGGTATAGATGAGTATACGGCCTCGAACTTTGGTGGAGCCATGAAGGGGGATCTCTTGGCCGGCCATAACAATGGAGTCGTACGAAGAGTAGAGCTCAATCCCGACGGTTCGTTAAAAAATTACACGGCCAATTTTCTTTCAGGAATCGGAGGCAATGCTCTTGGTATTACTTGTAATAGCGATACGGATGAATTTCCAGGAACTATTTGGGCGGGAACTCTTAATGGAAAAATCGTGGTTTTTGAACCAGATGATTTTAATAGCGGAACATCACCTTTCGTTGTACAGCAAATCGCTGACTTGGTTAGGATTATCGATTCCGCTGATGAAGATATTGATCTAGACAATTTTTTTGGTGATGATAATGGTACAGCTAACCTCACATACACGGTTCAACTGAATACCAATCCGGCCATTGGAGCCTCGATCACCGGAAATATCCTTACGCTCTCTTATCCATCAACTCCTGCTGTCTCCAATATTACCGTACGCGCTACAGATGCTGATACCAACTTTGTGGAGCAAACCTTTAGGGTTACGGTCATTGATAACAATGTTGTGCTCTATAGGGTAAATGCAGGCGGAGCGGCAATAACTGCCATTGATGGTGCATTGAATTGGGAAGCTGATGTAATCTCCAATAACTCACAATATTTAGTAGAAGCAGGATCCAATACTGCATTCGCATCTTCGAACATGCCTGTAGACGCCTCTGTAGACCAAACGACAACTCCTTTGGATATTTTTGCTTCTGAGCGCTTCGACAATGCTTCAGGTGTTCCGGACCTAAAGTACTCTTTCCCCGTTCCTCAAAGCGGGGATTATGAAATACGATTGTATATGGGGAATAGTTTTTCCGGTACTTCACAAGCTGGTGAACGTATCTTTGATGTAGAGATCGAAGGCATAGTATTTCCAGATTTAAGTTCTATTGATCTTTCTGGTACTTACGGGCATCAGATAGGAACTGTCATAACCCATACTATGAATATTACAGATGGCTTCATTGATATTAAATTTTTGCACGGAAGTGTCGAAAATCCGCTAATCAATGCTATTGAAATACTCACTGTTTCTAACAATGAAGCACCTGTAGCTGTGGCAGGGGCCACTCCCTTATCCGGTAATGCCCCGTTGGCTGTGACTTTTACGGGCAGTAACTCCACCGATGATGTGGGAGTAGTGAGTTATCTCTGGGACTTTAAGGATGGTTCTCCCAATTCTACAGCAACTAATCCCGTTCATACGTTTACGGTTGCTAATACTTATCCAGTTGAACTAACTGTGGAAGATAGTGAGGGTTTGACCGATACGACCACAGTTACGATAGTAGTGAACGCTCCTGGCAATGAAGCACCGGTGGCGGTCGCCAGTGCAATGCCCACCAGCGGTAATGCCCAGTTGTCTGTGACTTTTACGGGCAGTAACTCCACCGATGATGTGGCAGTAGTGAGTTATCTCTGGGACTTTAAGGATGGCACGCCTGCTTCCACGGCAGCGAATCCGACCCATACTTTTACGGTGGCTAATACCTATTTGGTTGAACTTACGGTGAAAGATGGTGAAGGATTGACCGATACGACCACTGTTACCGTTGTTGTAAATACTTCTGACGGTGAAAACCAAGCTCCGGTTGCGGTTATAAACGCAACGCCGATCAGTGGAGATGTGCCGTTAGAGGTAACCTTTTCGGGTAGCAACTCTACCGATGATGTTGCCGTGGTGGGTTATCTCTGGGATTTCAAGGATGGTACGCCTGCTTCCACGGCAGCGAATCCGACCCATACCTTTACAAATGCCGGGGTTTATGAAGTTTCTTTAACGGTTACCGATGCCGAGGGTTTAAAAAATGTTAAAACGGTTGCCATTGTGGCCTTGAATAAAGGCTCGGGTGATCTTCACGGAAAACTTATAATAAATCCAGTAAAGGAGATTGCCCAGGTGCAGTTAATTGACAATGGTCAGAATAGAACAGTTGTTAAAGTCTATTTACATGATTCGACTGGGCGGTTGTTAGGACTTTATAATCCTCAGGATCTGGTCTCGCACGGTTTATACGAAATTCCTGTAGCTACACTCAGTAATGGCAACTACTATATCGGTTTTGAAATGAACAAGGGAGATCGCATCATACTGAGATTGGTTATTGGGCATTAGGTATAGAACTTATCTTGTTAGGATGAAAAGGATTTGCTTTCTTTTGTGTTCTGGACGAATTGTTAGTTAGATTCATCAATTTTTGATGATAAATTGAGTAAAAATGCTTTTTAACAAAAAATGATTAAAAAGACTTTTTTATCATTCTATGATTAAGGAAACCTTTAAAAGACTTTGAAATGAAACTGTTCTCTCTTAAAGCATTATTGAAAACGAAACTTCACGCTCCTTTGTTTCGAGTTTTGATATTGTTGCCTTCAAAAGTGGTGTTGTCTATATTGATGTCTTTTCTGTTTATAGGGTTTTATTCTTGTACCCATGACCGTTCAATAAATGTGGTCGATGTTATTATTGATACTGACGGTGACGGGGTGATTGATAGTGAGGAAGTATTAAACGGAACAGATAAAAATGACCCTTGTGATCCTGTTAGAAATCCTGATTATACGGCGTATGACGAACTCAATATTATATGGTCCAGTGCTGATTGTGACAATGATGGCATAAATAATTCAGATGAGTTGTCAAATAATACCAATCCCTATTTTGCCGAAGGTGGGGGAACCGATACCGATTATGCGATTCCAGAATTTTTGCCAAAACTGTCGGAACTTCGGCTATTTCAAGGTGATCTTCAAAATCTTAAGTTAAATAACGCAGTCTACGAATACAGCATGAGCACACCTATGTTTACTGACTATTCCCATATCCTGCGTTCTGTTGCCATTCCAAAAGGAAAGCAAATGGAGTATGATGGAGAGGATTTGTTGTTATTTCCGGACAACACCGTACTCGCAAAGACTTTCTACTACCTTAATGATGAAAGAGATTTGACTAAAGGAAAGAAGATTATAGAAACCAGGCTACTCATTAAAAAGGACGGAACATGGAATGTTGGCAATTACCTATGGAACGATGAGCAAACTGAGGCACTCCTAGATGACACAGCACATGTCGTTCAAGTTGACTGGATTGATGATATGGGAAATGATAAAATGGTAAATTATAAGGTACTCCCTAAGACCTTATGTTTTCAATGTCATGATAAAAATGGCAATACCACGCCAATTGGCCCTAAATCGAGAGCATTGAATTTTACATATAACGGAAATAACCAAATACAATTTTTTATTGACAAAGGACTGCTCAATGGTGCTCCAGACGTTTCGCAAATTACGGTACTTCCGAATTGGTCGGATAACAACCTTTTGTTAGAGGATCGTGCAAGAGCTTATCTTGATGTTAATTGTGCCCATTGCCATCAACCTGGTGGATCATACAATGTGATTTTTGGCGATATGTTTGAATTTCGTTTTGAAACCTCCTTTGAGAATAGTAATATATCTAATAAAAAAGCGGCCATTCAAGATCGAATAAGTTCTCAAATATCAGGTTATTTTATGCCTTTATTGGGAACTTCGACTATTCATACTGAAGGAGTGGCTCTTATAGATTCGTATATCGAGTCATTGGAGTAACTTTAATTTCTTAGAGTGTTTGTAATAGCGACGTCTTCTTTAAAACCTCTCTTTTGAGTAAAAAAAAGTCGTAGAAATTTTTAGTTCCCTTTTTGAAAGCTGTTTATTGCAACTGATGGAAGGAATGACGAGTATAATAAGCTATCGAGGTTATTTAAGCGTATTGCTAAACACTTGATACAATAAATTATTTTCAGTGAAATCCCTTTTAAGAAGAGTTTGTAAATTGAACTCAAAATGGCAAGTTGTACCTCGCTGTAGCTAATTCTATTTCAATAGAATACAATACTCACTCACAATTCTTGAGTTGATACTTAACTTCGAAAGAGTTCTAAATGGGTTTAGGTTCAAACTTACAGATCTTTTATATAGTTAATAACCATCCATAAATCTTCCTCGTCCGGTATTATTCTTTCAAAACTGGGCATGTCATTTCTTCCAGTGTATGCTTTGTAGAACATACTTCCATCTGTTTGATTTTTGAACGCCGCAGAAGTAAAATCAGCGACTGGTGTGTCTACTAATTTTGCTTTTGAACCATCACCTTTTCCTTTGCTACCATGGCAGGCTTTACAATACTTAGAATATAATATGCGCCCAATTCTTTCGTCATCATCGAAGTTGGCATAAGGATTCTTCATATTTTGATATTCGGCAGGGGCTTCCCAGGGATCTTGTTGATTCGTTTTAATGATTGTCATTGACAATAGAACAAAACTTCCACTAAGTATTATAGCTAGGCGTAAAAACTTTTTTTTCTTCATAAAAGAAATGTTTGATGTAAAAGTAAGATGTTTTGACATTTTACTTTACTGATTTTCAATACAATAACGATATTTTTGATATACTAAAACATCAAAAGCAAGAATCGTACCATTTTTAGTCAAAACTCAATCTCATGGTAATTATTATATGTAAACTATCTTTCATAACAATACCTCGGTTGGTTTACTTTTTTGTCTTCCAATTCAAGACTGAACTGGTATAAATACCTTTTAATGATAAAGAGTACTTTTTGATTGACTTTCCTTTTTTAAATTATTTTCACAAGTTTAAATATTCCGTAGTAAGAGCCCTTTGAGATACACGAATCAAAATTTGTAAACTCTCGTTATATTAAATCCTATTAAGAAATCTCCAGAGAAAAAATCATTTTGGTTGAACATATAATTTTTTTGAGGAACAATACCGCTGTAATTTGAAATAAGTAGCTGGAAAGCGTGACCTGAGGTTGAAAACTCTATACCTACACTAAGTCCGGGTTCTGGATCCTCGCCATTTGGATTATTTGCAAAAGGGTGGCTGTAATCTAAGAGGATAGACGTTTGTGGACTTATTTTATAGCGTCCGCCTACGGCTAAGCCAAATACATCATTGCTTTTCTTGTATTCTACAAAATTATAGTGCGAAATGCTGGGTGCAATTTGCAATGAAAAATCAGGACTAAATCTTCTAGCGATAATTATTTGATGGAAAAAGGAAAACCTATCCTGATCGAATTCAAAATTCTCTTTTTTTCGGGTATCAATTGCAAAATCTCCAAAGTAGGATATACTTATTGGAATTTTGTCTGATCGGGTTTGTCTGAGTATGCCGACTTTCAGGCTAAAATCTTGCAGCCGGTCAAATTTGGTAGTTCCAAAACCTAGTGTCCATCTATCGCTAACCGCATATGTCAAACCAAGTCGGATGTTTGCGGGCGCCCATATTCCCGCTAGATCATTTTCTCCTCCATTAATAAGTCCAAACCTATGTTTTATCTGCATCTCCATACTTTTTTTTGTAAATAACACATTGGTTGGGTTATCTATAATATAGGAGCTTTCGAAGGCAGCTCGTTCAGGTTTTTCAGGAATTGTGTCTTTTTTTATTTTTTGTACAACAGCTGATTGTTCAGGTCTTTCTGGAACGGTATCTTTTTTCATTTCTTGTGAAACACCCACTAATGGTAGCGATAGGAAAGCAAAAAGAATTATTTTAATACATTTCATGTCTTTGGTGGTATTGAAGATTAATTATTTAGCGCCCCTTGGTCAATCCAGTTTTTAATCAGAATTATTTCTGAAGCAGGTAAACTGCCACTAGGAGGCATAATACTTGGTTTTCCAATAAGTCTCTGGTACAATAAGCTGTTGTCTACATCATTCGCAATAATATAAACACCATTGGTTATACTAGTATACGAATTGCCTACTGTAAGATCGGGAGAAGGTACAAGGGTTGGATGGCATGCGGTACAATTGGAGGTTAAGATAGGTTGTATGTCAGTAGAAAATGAAATGTTCTCGGAAGGTGTTACTTCCTCTAAAGCTTGGTCATAATAACAGCCAGATAAAAAAAGCAGTAGACCCATAATAGCAATCTGGTTTATTAATTTTATTGTTTTTTTCATATTAAGAAATTTAATCTTTAGTAAAGGTAATAAGTGAAATCAATAATTCGAAATGGAAAATCAATATCTGACATCACAATAATTTGTTTAAATGTAGTTCTTAAATTTAAATGTCAAAAAATAATTTAGTATTGTGTTAGGGTCATAAGGTTAAATATTGCAATTCCAAAAGGAGCACAGTAAATAGATTAAAGGAAAAGAGGCATTTGCTCACGTGGTAGCTCAAGTTGAAAATTCACCTTCAAATACAAATACCTAACTTGACATGATTTTTTTACTAATAGATTTTTTGTCCTAGTTCCTATATAAGTGCTAACATTAACTTTGTCGTCAACATGGGCAGGATGGTGAATAGGCCCGCCAACATATTGAAGAAACATTAAACTTGTGACAAACGAAAATACAAACCCCATTTGTTTAAACCAGCTAATAGTATGTCTACTTTTTTTACTGATTGTAAATGTAAGGGCGTATAAAATCTCAATTTATGATTTTTGTCATATTTAATGAAACTCGGATTATTTAAAAACGGCATAAGTTTTTCTCTACGGGCTTCCAATAATTGTGATTACTTTCCAAAGTGGAGCTACGCCACTCTTTAATTTGACCTCCTCTAAGAGAAGGCTCTAGAGAATATACGGCCCCCTGTACTAAGTAAAAAGCTCTTCGTAAACAGATGGCTTTTTGTTTTGAGTGCTACGGATGCCTGTTTCACATTGGGTTGGTGTCAATAAATCGACTCATTTCCATACCGATGTTTAAAAGATCGCTCACCTCTTCCTCCGTAAAATTATAAGAGATCGGTTTAGCAATACCCAATGTGCCGTACAGGGTCTCATTTAAAAGCATAGGAACCACAATAGAACCTTCTACTTTGGTTTCTTTTGCGGCAGGGCGGGCAACTCCTGATTCATCAGTTTGTAGGTTGCACATCTCTATAGGTTCGCGACGTTCGGCGGCAATACCAGCCATTCCCTTTCCTATGGGAATTTCTGAAACTTTAGGAAGCAAGAATTCAGGTATGCCCTGTTGGGCTTTTAGTTTTAAAAGTGTTGTATTGCCCTCAAGAAAATGAATGGTACCTGTGCTACAATCAAAACTGGAAATCACTTCAGAAAGAACGTGTTGCCAATCAATAGTTGTTTGACGTAACGAAGAAAAGATCGCTTCGTACCGCGCTTCATCTTTAATGCTCATTATTTATTTTTAAAGTTTATAAATGGCTTTTTTTCACAGTTTGAACAAATTCATAATCTCGTCCCTAAAATTAACAAATAAATAGTGCTTATAAAATATTTTGGAGTAAAAGAAGGAACCTTTTTGTTAAATATCAAAGCCTTAGAGCTCAATCTTTCAAAAGCAATTGCGGCAAATTTTGTTCAACAATTGAATCTTTGTAGACCAAGGCCCAATTCATTGAACTGGTCAAAATATAAAATTTTGAAAGTTCGCTCATCAATCTGTTTTGGGCATTCGATTTTAAAGAAGAAGCTTCCACTTTTTTCAATAAAGAGGTATTGACGTTTTTCTTGATTTTGTTGTAATCAGAAGCATTGAACGGGTTTAAATAATCTGCCGTCACATCGTAATACTCAAAATCGGGGCTGATTTTGATCTCGGGTTCTGGAATACTTTTAATATGAAGGGTTTTGGCCGCTTCATCGATCTCAAAATCGATTTTACCCAGATCATAGGCCACGGTAACTTCTGCATTTACGACCACCAATGCTTTTTTGTTGGCCGTAATCAAAGGGCCGAACAGTTGTTGTGAATCTTTATAGTTGTATACCTCGGCAAAATGGCCTTCGGTCACAATAAGTTTAGAAACATTATCGATCTGATGTTGAATGAGCATCGAATTCTCTTCAAGAATGGATTTCTCCTTTTTTTCATCCGAACAGGCGCGGAAGATTAAGACCGCCGACAAAGTAACTAATGCCCCTAGTAGTATTTTCTTCATATATTTTATACTTGTCTCGATATTCAATTAGGACTGATCTATAGCGCAATGCTTTTAACGTGCCAGGCTGATGTTAGAAAGTCATAAACGGATACGTCTCTTGAAGATACGTTATTTTCTCTTCTAAGGATTTTAAAAACTGCTGGTGCTGCTCAGAATGCTCGTCAAAAGGGCGATGTTGCAACCCTTTTTGAATCGTAGCGACTTTTTCCATAATAGGATGCGCTTTTGGCGATATCCACACCTTTGTAAACTTTTCCCAAATATATTCTATGGCCAATTCGTTGGGGTGTACCATATCTGTTTTGTAAAAACGATAGTCCCTCAGCTCGTCCATCATAAGCTCGTAACCCTCAAAATAGGCTAAATGAGCCTTACCCACAAATATAGCGTCGTCAAGTAATTGGTGGGTGGCCGCAATTAAATATGCCTTGCTTCTTTGGTTTTCAACAAAGCCGTCTTTTAAGTGCCTTACTGGTGAAACAGTAAAAATAAATTGTACATTTTTGTTGAGCGATGTTATCAGGTCAACAGTGTTTTTTAAACTTTTTAAGATGGCATCTTTCGAAACCAGTTCTTTTGAAAATGCATGTTGCGGCATTTTATGGCAGTTTGCCACAATGCGATCCATGTCCATATTTCTATACCCCCATGCCGTACCCAATGTGATGATAATATGGGTGGCTTTGGCAATTAGGTCATTTGTTCTCTTAAGGCCATTGTTCAGATTGTCAAGAATTTTTTCTTTGGATGTGTTACTTAAATCAGAATGAGCATCAAAACAATGCCAACGTTCGTTCAAAAAGAAAATATCATTTTCAGTATAAGCCACACTTTTAATGCTCTTTGAAATCAAATTTTCAATCGCAAAGGGATGGAAAAGCACCCCAAACGGATTTTGCAGTCTTTGAAATTTAAAGTACTCGAGCGTATCGCCTATGTTGTTGGCAAAACATGACCCCAACAACAACAATTGACTCTGATGATCAATTTGGTCCTTGGCCTGCAAGAACGGTATTTGGGTTTGGAGTTTCATAGTAATATTGCTAAGACCTACTAGGTTTTGCAAAAACTAGTAGGTCTGCGATTCTATTTCAAATAGTCTTTCGCCTTCTCTAAAGCCTCTGTAATACCATCAGGTTTTTTTCCGCCAGCAGTTGCAAAGAAAGGTTGTCCGCCGCCACCACCTTCAATGTATTTGCCCAATTCGCGAACAATGGTGCCGGCATTGAGGTTTTTTGAATGTACCAGTTCTTTAGAAATGTAACATGAAAGCAATGCCTTGCCATTCTGCTCCGTTCCGAACAATAGAAACAGATTGTCCTTATTGTTTCCCATTTCAAAAGACAGGTTTTTGATTCCCCCAGCATCTAGATCTACTTTTTTTGCTAAAAATTGAATGTTGTTAACCTCTTCCAATTCGTTTTGTAGTTCTCCTTTTAAATTTTTTGTCTTATCCTTTAAAAATTGTTCTATATTTTTTTTCAATTGTGCATTTTCACTCTGCAATGACACCACCGCTTTTAAAGGGTCTTGGGCATTGTTTAATAGGTTTTTTATTTCGTAAAGGGTTCTATTGTTCTCACGATAAAAATTCTTGACGGCATCTGAAGTGATAGCCTCTATTCTTCGTATACCTGAAGCAACAGCTCCTTCAGATTTTATTTTAAAATGCCAGATATCGCTCGTGTTCTCAACATGTGTTCCCCCACACAATTCAATTGATTGGCCGAAGCGTACCGTTCGTACGGCATCACCATATTTTTCTCCGAACAAAGCCATAGCGCCTTCTTTCAAGGCATCTGCCATAGGTACGTTTCTGTTTTCTTGAAAAGGCAGTTGCCCTTCAATACGGGCATTGACAAAATTTTCGACGGATCGTAGCTCATCTGCGGTCAACTTAGAAAAATGTGAAAAATCAAATCGCAGGTATTTTGAGTGCACTGCAGAACCTTTTTGCTCTACATGCTTTCCTAAGATTTCTCGTAATGCTTGGTGTAACAAATGCGTTGCCGTATGGTTGGCTTCCGTACGGCGGCGTTGTTTCTTGTCAACTACTGCCTTCAACGAATCGGTTAAATGTTTTGGTAGATTCTTAGTAAAATGAACGATTTCGTTGTTCTCTTTTTTTGTATCCAAAATATAAACGACATCCCCGTTAGGAGCTTCCAAATAACCTTTGTCTCCCACTTGTCCTCCACCTTCGGCATAGAATGGGGTAAGATTGAATACCATCTGATATTGTTCACCGTCTTTCTCTGAAGTGATTTTTCTATATTTCACCAAATTCACATTGGCTTTCAAAATATCGTAGCCCACAAATTCTTGTTCTACATCATCGGATAATATCGTCCAGTCTTCTTTTGACGTTGCAGAGGCAGATTTTGAACGGGCTTTCTGTTCTTGCATGGCAGTTTCAAAGTCTTCCTTGTTTAAAGAATAGCCTTTTTCACTTAAGATCAATGATGTAAGATCAATGGGAAACCCATAGGTATCATAAAGTTCAAATACTTTTCTGCCATTTACTTTTTTATCCTTTGTATTTGAAATGATCGTATCTAAAAGCACCAAGCCCTGCTCTAAGGTTTTCAAGAACGAGTGTTCTTCTTCTTTGACCACGTTTTCGATCAATTGGCGCTGTAACTTCAATTCAACAAAAGTCTTACCCATGGTATAGGTCAGCACCTTGACCAAGCGGTACATGAAGGGTTCTTTTGTATTTAAAAAAGTAAAGCCGTATCTGATGGCTCGGCGTAGGATCCTTCTGATTACGTATCCTGCTCCCGTATTACTGGGCAATTGCCCGTCGGCAATCGAAAAAGCTACGGCGCGTATATGGTCGGCAATGACACGAATAGCAATATCAGTTTCTTCTCCCGAGGCTTCGTGATTGCCGTATTTTGAATTGGTTATCGTTTCGATCTCTCGAATAATAGGGGTGAAAATGTCGGTATCGTAATTTGATTTCACACCTTGCAGTACCATACAAAGTCGTTCAAAGCCCATACCGGTATCTACGTGCTTTGCAGGTAGGGTTTCTAGCTTTCCACTGGCTTTACGGTTGTATTGCATAAAGACCAGGTTCCATATTTCAACTACTAAAGGGTGGTCTTTGTTCACTAACGAAGCACCGGGTATTTTGGCTTTTTCCTCCGTAGAACGAATATCAACATGTATTTCAGAACAAGGCCCACAGGGGCCTTGATCACCCATTTCCCAGAAATTATCGTTCTTGTTGCCCATGATAATCTGGTCTTTGGGCACGATGGCTTCCCATAGTTTGAAAGCCTCTTCGTCCATCTTTAGATTATCGGCATCATCACTGCCCTCAAAAACAGATACATAAAGACTTTTCTTGTCGATTTTCATGACATCGGTCAAAAATTCCCATGCCCATTGTATGGCCTCCTTTTTAAAATATCCGCCTTCGGAAAGAGCAGGATTTCCAAAACTCCAATTGCCCAACATTTCGAACATGGTATGATGGTAGGTATCCTTTCCCACTTCTTCAAGATCGTTGTGCTTTCCGCTTACCCTAAGGCATTTTTGGGTATCCGCAACCCTCGGTTTTTCAGAAATGGTATTGCCTAAAAAGAATTCTTTGAACTGGTTCATACCCGCATTGGTGAACATCAAAGTAGGGTCGTCTTTGATGACCATGGGCGCAGATTGTACGATTTTGTGGCCTTTTTCTTTAAAAAAGCTTAAAAATTCGGCTCTTATTTCCTTAGAAGTCATATAAAATGGTAAGTTTTATAAATTTTAACGGTATATACAAAACAATTTTTATATTTGTTTGTTCTGATAAAGCGACACAAAAATAGGATAAAATACATTCATGTCTAAGGTAAAGTACTATTACGATCCTGATACGCTCTCTTATAGAAAGATAGAGCCAAAGAAATCTCGGCGCTACCGCAATATCGCATTGTTCTTTTTGGGTTCGTGCCTATTTGGGCTTTTATTACTCGTATTGTTACTCAATACTAGCCTTGTTAATACCCCAAAGGAGCTTTCGTTGTCAAGGGAAGTAAAAAACTACGAGCTTCAATTTGAACTGTTGGATAAAAAAATGCAACAGATTGAAGAGGTATTGGCCAATATCGAAGATCGCGATAACAATATCTATCGACTTTATTTTGAGGCGAATCCCATACCGGAAGAGCAGCGTCGTGCAGGTTTTGGTGGAATATATCGCTATCGGTCTTTAGAAGGTTTCAATAATTCAGATATGGTGATTGCGGTCACAAAACGTTTGGACATCATTAAAAAACAAATGGCAATACAATCGAAATCTTTGGATGAAATCACCTTATTGGCCAAGGAAAAGGAAAAATTATTGGTTGCGATACCCGCAATACAACCTATAAACAATTCAGATCTAACACGAATGGCCTCAGGGTATGGGTGGCGTTCAGACCCTTTTACCAAGGCCCGAAAAATGCACCGTGGTATGGATTTCTCGGCGGCCAAAGGCACCCCTATTTATGCGTCAGGTGACGGAAAAGTCACTAGGGCCGATAACAATTCTTCTGGTTATGGCAAGCATATTCGCATAAATCATGGCTATGGCTATTTGAGCCTTTATGCCCATATGAGCAAATACAACGTCAAGAAAGGGCAGAAGGTAAAACGAGGTGATTTGATTGGCTTTGTGGGTAATACCGGTCGTTCTGAAGGACCCCATCTACACTATGAGGTGTGGAAGGACAAGGATCGCATCAACCCCATCAATTTTTATTACGGCAGTTTATCAGAAAAAGAATTTGCGAATATGTTGAAATACGCTGCACAAGAAAATCAATCTTTGGATTAATGTATATAGAACTCCCTGAAAAACGATATTATGGTATAGGCGAAGTTGCCAGGGCCTTTGATGTAAATACCTCATTGATTCGCTTTTGGGAAAAGGAATTCGATGCCCTAAAGCCGAAAAAAAATGCGAAGGGCAATCGAAAATTCACTCCCCAAGACATCAAAAACCTTCAGTTGATCTATCATTTGGTCAAAGAACGTGGGTTTACCTTGGAAGGGGCCAAAACACACCTCAAAGAAAACAGAAAGAAAACCCTTGATAATTTTGAGATCATTGAAAAGTTAGAGCGAGTAAAAGCAGAGCTCAATAAAATTAAAGAACAGCTATAAATTAAATTCGGCAATTACCGAATTGACAAAACATAACCATTAAAACTTGAGAAAATGAAAAAAGGATTAATCGTATTGATCGTACTCGGTGTTATCGGCGTTGGTATTTACCAATGGGCCGTTGGCTTTAACAACACTGCAGTTGAATTTGAGGCAGATGCCAAAACGGCATGGTCTAATGTAGAAAGTTCGTACCAACGAAGAAACGATCTTATAGGTAATTTGGTAAAAACGGTACAGGGAGCGGCCGATTTTGAACGAGGTACTTTGACCGATGTTATCGAGGCAAGAGCCAAGGCAACATCGACAACTATAGATGCTGGTAACCTTACCCCTGAGAAAATGGCGGCCTTTCAACAGGCGCAAAGTGGGTTGACAGGGGCATTGAGTAAACTTATGGTCGTTGTGGAACGATACCCTGAACTGAAAGCAAATCAGAATTTTTTAGAACTACAGGCCCAATTAGAAGGTACTGAAAACCGTATAAATGTCGCTCGCGATCGTTTTAACGAAAAGGTCAATATTTACGATATTCATACGACCAAATTTCCTGGTAAGTTTTTGGCCAGTATGTTCGGTTTTGAAGAAATGGCGCGTTACAAGGCAGATGCCGGATCTGAAAATGCACCTGATGTCGATTTTGATTTTAAATAGTCGAAACCATGTCAAGAGTCGAAAAGTTTTTGACCGAAGATGAGGAGCAAGAAATCGTTCAGGCGATTCTGAAAGCTGAAAAGAACACTTCAGGAGAGATTCGGGTTCATATTGAAGCACACACCAGATCAGACCATTTTGAAAGGGCGAAAGAGGTATTTCATTTGTTGAAAATGGACAATACCAAAGAAGAAAACGGTGTATTGATATACGTTGCCGTAAATGACAGAGCGTTTGTTATTTATGGTGATCGGGGTATCGACAAAGTGGTTTCCGATGATTTTTGGAACAGCACGAAAGATGCCATTCAAGATCAATTCAAAAAAGAAAACTACAAACAAGGTATCATTGACGGGGTGATATTCGCGGGCAAAGAACTCGAAGCCCATTTTCCTTGGCGTCACGGTGACATAAATGAACTTAGTGATGAGGTATCTAAAAGCTAGTCTTTTTATCGGTTTGTTTTTTTTATGCGGATTTTCATTTGCACAGTTTCAGATACCCGATAAACCAAAAAAACAAGACCAAACTAGCGTTTACGATTATATCGACCTTCTTTCAAAGAGCCAAGAAAAAGCACTAGAGCAGAAGTTGGTTCGCTATTCAGACAGCACATCCACCCAGATAGTCATCGCAATTATAAGTTCGACCCAAGGAGAGAACATTACCTTTTTGGGTGCACAATGGGGTGAAAAATGGGGTATAGGGCAGGCCGATAAAGACAATGGTATTTTGATTCTTCTGGCAAAAGACGATCGTAAAATTGCTATTAATACAGGGTACGGTGTCGAAGGTTCGTTGACCGATGCCCTCTCAAGAAGAATCATAGAAAATGGTATTCTCCCACATTTTAAAGAAGGTGATTATAATGGGGGCCTGAATAGGGGTGCAGATCTTATTTTCGAGGTATTGAATGGCGAATTTCAAGAAGAACGCACCTTTGAAAATAGCGAGAGCTTTCCTTTGAGTACTTTTCTTCCTTTTATAATCTTCTTTGTAATTCTAATTATTCTATCAAATCGCAATCGAAAAAACGGTGATGGTAAAAATGGAGGTCGTAGATCAGGCCTTGACCTGTGGGATATCATTATTCTAAGCAATATGGGTCGCAGTAGTGGATCTAGTGGTGGCTTTGGTAGTGGTGGTGGTTTTTCTGGCGGTGGCTTTGGAGGAGGTTTCGGTGGAGGAGGTTTTGGTGGCGGTGGTGCTTCTGGAGGGTGGTGATACAACTTTCAGTTTTAAATCAAAATCGGCTAAGGTCTTAGAATTTTGAAATAGCACATCTTAGAAGTTTTAGTTTTTTAAAAGCCATACTTTGAGAGAAGGTATTCAAACCCAATAATTATGTAGTAAACCTTAATGCCTCCATGTTCTACCTTTTTTGCTTTTCGCTCCTCCAAACTGGTCAAATTTATAGGTAGCACTGAACATAAAATAACGTTGAAGAACCGTACCTTGAAAATCTTGAATAAAATCTTGTCCCGTACTGCGTCTTGTATTGGTGTTTTGATTTAATAAATCATATGCCAATACTTTTATTGTGGCTTTTTTATCGAAAATATCAATACCCAAACTCATATTCCAAAAAAGTGCGTCCTTATCAAACTGTGGCCCTACATTGCCATTATAACTATATCTTATATCATTGCCCCAAACCACATTTTTAGGCCAATAGACCGTTGTTTTCAATGATGCGGTATGTTCTGTAAAATCAACATCATTGAATCTTTCGAGATTGTACTTGGTGCTGTTAAATGAGACGGTATATTCAGGTTCTATATCAATGAATTCCTTATAACTAAAGATAAAAGAGATTCTTGGCCTTATTTCACTTCGCTTTGCTTCTAGGCGTTGCCCGTTGGTAAAACCAATACTTTTATTGAAGGTTAGAAAAGGTCTAATATTATACTTAAACGTAAAGGTGCTATCTTTTTTAATCTCTTTAGAATAGCCAACTACCGCATAATGATTATAATTACCATCGACATTTGTGAAGGTAGTGGTCCTGAATAAATCTGAGTCGGTCTCTGTGACAAGAGATACCATGTCTTGCTGAAAATTAAGCCCTCCGTGCACAAATAGGCCCGTACGTTCTTTCCAATTGTAATCACTGAAACTAAAATGGACTTCTCGGTTTATTGACGGTGAAAGATTGGGGTTGCCGGTAATAATATTCAATGGGTTGCTCAAGTCGGCAACAGGTTGTAGCTGGTTGATCGACGGAATCTCTAATCTGCTTCGCATACCTATTCTAACCCGTACATTTTTTTTAATGGTATATCGTACCGAGCCGCTCACAAGAAAATTGGAATACTTCTTTTTGAAGGATGTGGCCTGTAATAAATCTTGATTGAAGAAATCGTTGGTAATATACTCTCCTTTAATATTGAATCTTAATTTCTCGCCATCGCTACGAAAACCCAAAGAAGGAATATGTTGTGCATTTCTAAAATTAAAATCTGAACTCAAAGCAGTATTGAAATTGGAATAGACCGAGTCTTCGTCATCAAAATCAAAAACCGAACGGTTGTTCTTAAACTTGACATTTTTGTATTCGTACCCAAAATCCAGAAACATTTTTTTGCCCAAGGGTTGACGGTATTCTGAGCCCAGTTCATAGCTATCGTTCTTATCTTCGATCAATGAACGTTGCTTAAGTACATCAACACTTGCATTGTCGCCAAATATTTCGCTAGAAGTATCTAACAGATTATTGCTGTTGATTTCTATATTTCTATTATTGAAAAAAGCCGTGACATACCTTCCCATGGTATCGAGCTTTTTAATGATTTTAAACCGATTGCTGTAAGAACGTTGTACACCTTCATCTACTCTATTTGAGTTACTGATATTTAATTGATTGCCAAGCTCATCGGTAGCGATACTGTTGTTGGTCTCGAGTGAATTGGTTTGGTTAACGCTTAAAGAGGGTTCGATACTAATGCGTATGGTCTTATCTATATCTAAGTCTATAGCGGCGGCACCTCGGTTAGCATTGGTAGAACCATGAAAATTAGTTTCACTGTCGGTAAAAAAATGGCGATCGGGCAAAATATTTTCCCTAGAAGTCTTTTCATCATTAAAAGAATCAGAATAAGAGAAAAAATAGTTTCCACTGGCTTTATACTCGCCTTTTTTTGCATTGGCATAACTGGCGCCAATGGTAGAGGAGGTAGTAATACCCTCACCGAAACCAAAAGAAAGGCCACCTATTTGAAATCCGCCACCACTATTAAAGCGCCTTCGCCCTCCTCTGTTATTTCCGACCATATCATAGATTTCATCAAAAGAAAAACCTGTATTGTTGATGTTGTTAGCGGCTGCAATCAAACTAATTCTCTCGTTCTTGTTGAAGTAGTTCAAGAGTCCGTTCGTTTGGTATCTTTCATCAGTACCATACCCTGCTGTAATTCGGCCCAAAACCCCTTTGTTCTTATCTTCTCTTATGGTGAGATTTATTGTTTTGGTATCACCATCACCCTCTTGACCCGTAAATTCTTGTGTCTTTGTCTTAGTATCCATAATTTGGATTTTACTTATGAGGTCTTTGGGCAAGCTTTTTGTTGCCACCGTTGGGTCATTACTGAAAAACACTTGCCCGTTTACCAAAACTTGGCTTACATCCTTTCCATTTACGGTGATCTTACCATTTATATCGACCTCTACCCCGGGCAATTTTTTCAGAACATCTTCTATAGTTGCATCGGGTCTTGTTTTAAATGAATCGACATTGAATTCGACCGTATCTTTTTTAATAGTGATGGGTACTCGGTCTCCCACTACTTGAACCCCTTTTAACTGCTGAGCCTGTTCCTCCATTTGTATGGTTCCGATTTCTAAAAGGGTCTTTACTTTGACCTTCATGACAAGCGTTTCGTAGCCGTTAAAAGAAAAGAAAAGATTGATCTCTTTTTGGTTGGATTTCTCTTCGAGCTCGAAAAAGCCGTTCAGGTCAGAAATGGTATAGGCAATGAGCGAGCTGTCTTTGATCGATTCGGCATAAATGGTCGTCGCTTCCAATGGTTTTTTTGATACAGCATCGACCACCCTACCTTTTATGGAAAAGTCTTGTGCATTACCATAAGTTAAAATAAATAGAAAGCCGATAAGGCAGAGTACGTGTTTGGTCATTACAAATTTGTTTCAATACGTTGGTTTTGTCATCAATCAAAACTAACGGAATTTTAAAGGGGAAAGACCCAGTTAACAAAGTTTTATATTTTTTGTTCAACCAAGATGTTCGGGTACGCATCAGAATACGTACAAGACGTTCAAATTTTGACTTTAAGAAATATCGATCGAGCTACTTCTTCCTCATAAAAATTGATACCGGTACTCCAGTAAAATCGAATTGTTCACGTAATTTGTTCTCCAAATAGCGTTTGTAGGGGTCGCGAACATACTGTGGCAGATTACAGAAGAAAGCAAATTGCGGGTAGGGAGTTGGCAACTGGGTGCAGAATTTGATTTTTACGAATTTGCCTTTGTACGCTGGCGGCGGATAGGCTTCGATGATGGGCAACATAATATCATTGAACTTGCTCGTAGGTATCCTGTTGCTTCGGTTCTTATACACTTGAACGGCTGTTTCTATCGCTTTGAAAATACGCTGTTTGGTCAATACTGAAATAAAGAGGATGGGCACATCGACAAAAGGCTCAATGGCCTCTTTTATTTTTTTGGTGTATTGCTTCATCGTATTGGTCTCTTTGTCTTCTACCAGATCCCATTTGTTTACCAAAATAACGATACCCTTATTGTTTCGTTGTGCCAACCAGAAAATATTGGCCACCTGGCCATCAAAACCACGGGTCGCATCTACTAATAACAAGCAAACATCGCTATGCTCGATAGCACGAACAGAACGCATGACCGAATAAAATTCTAGGTCTTCCTTTACTTTCGCCTTACGGCGAATGCCAGCGGTATCGACCAAATTGAACTCGAACCCAAAACGATTGTATTTGGTATCGATACTATCACGTGTAGTGCCTGCAATGTCAGTAACAATATACCTTTCCTCACCGATAAGGGCATTGATAAAAGACGATTTCCCCGCATTTGGTCTACCGACAACTGCAAACCTTGGTAATTCATCCTCCTCGGTTTTTTTTTCGGGCAGCACTTTCACTAGGGCATCGAGCAGTTCGCCCGTACCGCTACCGTTGATACTCGAAATATTGTAGTGTTCTCCCAAACCCAATGAATAAAATTCTACCGCGTCTTTGCCACGTTTGGCATTGTCTACCTTGTTGATGGCCAAGAATACGGGCTTGTTCGCTCGGCGTAATAATTTGGCGACATCTTCATCCATTCCCGTTACACCGTCTTCTACATTAACCATGAATATAACGGCATCTGCCTCGTTTATGGCAAGTTCTACCTGCTTATCGATCTCTTTTTCAAAAATATCTTCGCTGCCCAAAACGTACCCGCCCGTATCTATTAACGAGAATTCGACACCGTTCCAGTCGCTTTTACCGTAATGGCGATCTCGTGTAACACCGCTTACCGCATCAACAATGGCTTCACGGCGTTGGATCAATCTATTGAAAAAAGTCGATTTTCCTACGTTCGGTCTACCTACAATGGCCACTATAGCACTCATACTTCCTGTAATTTGCTGCAAAAATACTATTTATATCCGAAGAAAAAATGCTATCTTTTGCTTTATAAAATCGAACACTATTGAAAACCCTTCCGAACGATATTGTTTTACGACCAAGATTTCAATTAGAATTGTCAAAGGATAAAGAAGAACTTTTAGCGGTTTTTGAAAAATCGGAAAAGAAACCTTTTTTGGTCAAGAGGATGGATGACCATGTTTTTATAAAGTTCGACCAAGAGCATATTCATTTTTGGTCTCCCCAACTTCATTTAGAAATCAACGAAATAGACGCTAAAAATCGCAAGATCTATGGCCTGTTCGGACCCAACCCTACTTTGTGGACCTTTTTTATGTTCCTCCATTTCGGAGTGGCGACCATTTTTACCGTTCTCGGGGTTTGGGCATATTCGAGTGCATCGTTGAACAAACCTTACGGATTGCAACTTGGCCTAATGGGCTTAATGGTTGTTTTTTGGATTGCTTTTTATTTCTTTGGAAGAGCGGGAAAACATAAAGGAAAACCGCAGATGCACGAGTTATACCGTTTTATGATGGAGATTTTGACCGATTGATTTTTTATGTGTTGTAGCCAAAGCGTTTCAGCTGATTTGTGTTGCTTCGCCAGTTTTTATTGACTTTCACATAAAGCTCGAGATGCACTTGTTTGCCAAAAAATTTCTCAAGATCTTTTCGTGATTCTACACCAACTCTTTTTAAGGCACTTCCCTTATGGCCGATGATAATGCCCTTTTGTGAATCACGCTCTACCATGATCACTGAACGCATTCGAATAATATCTTCATCTTCAAAGAACTCTTGGGTATCTATTTCTACGGAATACGGAATCTCTTTTTTATAATGAATGAGTATCTTTTCACGAATGGTCTCGTTTACGAAAAAACGTTCGGGCTTATCGGTCAATTGGTCTTTTGGATAATAGGGAGGAGCTTCAGGCAACAATTCGATAATGCGTTCAAAAACGGGCTTTACGTTAAAATTTCGAAGTGCTGAAATGGGATGTATCTCAACGGCCGGAAGCTGTTCTTGCCAATACTGCACTTGTTCTTCCAATACATCCTGTTCAGTTTCATCAATTTTATTGAGCAATAACAATACCGGAATTTTCGATTTTTTTATTTTATCTAAAAAGGCTTCGTCTTTCAGGGTCTTTTCACCTATTTCCACCATATAGAGCAATACATCTGCATCCTCAAAAGCGGATTTTACAAAATTCATCATTGAAGATTGCAGTTCGTATGCTGGTTTTATGATTCCTGGGGTGTCAGAAAGAATGACCTGAAAATCATCTCCGTTTACAATACCTAGAATACGGTGTCTCGTTGTTTGTGCCTTTGAGGTGATAATTGAAAGTTTTTCCCCCACAAAAGCGTTCATCAAGGTAGATTTTCCCACATTGGGGTTTCCTATGATATTTACAAAGCCTGCTTTATGCTGTGCCATTTTTCATTTTTACAAAGTAGCTTTTCATTGCACGGTTTACTTGCGGGGCCAAATATAGTACCGCGATCATATTAGGTATGACCATTAGCGCAAATGAAAGGTCGATAAGGTTCACTACCAAATCAACCGAAGCTACTGCGGCAAAGGTAATGCTAAGTATATAAATGTAGTTGTAGTATTTTCCGATTTTGGCGTTGGTCAAAAAAGAAAGACATTTGGTGCCGTAATAAGAATATGTAAAAAGTGTAGACAGTGCAAAGGCCGAAACAATGATCATCAATAAGATATCGCCATAGCCGAAAAGTGATTTTTTAAAAGCGATAAGGGTCATAGCAATACCGTTTGATTCTGCCTCCAAATAAGCGCCACTAAGAATAATGACTACGGCGGTCAAGGTACAGACCACAATAGTGTCTATAAAAGGGCCCAACATGGCCACCAACCCTTCTTGAATAGGTTCTTTGGTCTTTGACTGCCCGTGGTACATGGGCGCATTGCCCACGCCTGATTCATTTGAGAACACCGCACGACGAATGCCTATGATCACCACGCCCCAAAAACCACCTTTTATGGCCGTTTCAAAATTAAAAGCTTCTGCAAATATTAATTTCAGGGAAGGAAAAATTTCACCTGCGTTCATCACCATGATAAAAATAACCGACAAAAGATAGATCAAGACCATAAAAGGAACGAGGGTGGTAGCGACTTTGGCGATTTTTTGCAAACCCCCGAAAATCACGAACGAGGTGATGATAGAGAGTACAATGCCGATACCGAGCTTCCAGTTGAAATCTCCCAAAGCGGCAATGGTGGTATCTGGATCAATAACCCCCATAAGGGTCTGTGTAAACTGGTTGGTGGTAAAAGCCGGAAGAACCCCGAACAAGCCCGCCAAACAGAAAAAAACGGCCAATGGTCTTGCTTTCTTTCCCATGCCCTTGGTAATATAGTACATAGGGCCACCTTGTAATTTTCCGTCACTATCAGTACCCCTGAACATTATCGCCAAGCTACACGAATAGAATTTGATGGCCATACCGATAATGGCGGTTACCCAGATCCAAAATACCGTGCCGGGCCCACCCAGATAAATGGCGATGGCAACCCCTGAAATGTTGCCCAAGCCCACGGTTGCTGCAACGGCCGAAGATAAGGCTTGCAAATGGCTTACTTCCCCAGGGTCATTGGGGTCATCGTACTTTCCTCTTGTGATGTCAATGGCATGCCTAAAATATCGATAGGGGAGTAATTTGGAGTAAAAAGCCAAAAAAACACCTCCACCGATAATTAAAAAAAGCATGATCCATTCGGTATACGGCAATACCCCTGCTAAAAAATCATTGATTGCGTTCATCTAGTATTGTAAAGGTGTAAGGTATGTATTTTAAGCCTTTTTAAGAGTGATGACCTTAAAAATAATCTTGACCCAAGTTTTGATAAAACTAAAAAACGGTTGTATATTTGCCGTCCATATCGCGGGGTAGAGCAGTAGGTAGCTCGTCGGGCTCATAACCCGAAGGTCGCTGGTTCGAGTCCAGTCCCCGCTACTAGGAAACCTTTCAGGAAACTGGAA
>VAPK010004578.1_pt1 | contig 27480 bp, 19 predicted proteins | sample 3395031 | NCBI WGS metagenome assembly VAPK01 (sample SAMN08290443, study PRJNA428436) | hydrothermal vent metagenome | isolation source: Deep-sea hydrothermal vent chimney 1 | place: Pacific Ocean: Juan De Fuca Ridge
GAACATAGTCATGGCTTATGACGTGTATCGCGCAGCTCTAACAAATCCGCTTAACCTGGCGGCTGCAGCCACCAGTGATGAATCTTTTACCGAGCGGCTAGATGCAGGCGGAGGAATTAATAATGGGGGGGTTATGTATTTGCGGTTTGCGATGTCGAATCCAGCTTCTTCCTGCGCGCCACCCGGGGCGGACCTGCCCGGTATTTTTCTGAGCGCCAACGGCGGGACGGCTATTGAAGTTACGCAAACTACTGAGTATCCAACCGTTCATCCCATATTCGATAGCTTAGCGGTTTACGTCGCTGGAGCAGGCTACACGATTGAACCCAATGGCGTTTATATGGTTGAGGTACATTTTTATATGGGACATACCGGGAGTAGCTGGGAGGTTCAGATACAAAATAATGCCGCCTCGACTCGTGAATTCACCTGGGTCGTTGCCGATACTTTGGTGGATAATCCATTGGACCGGCAAGGGGCCAGTCAACCCTGGATGGAGCTGGCCCAGGGTCTAAATGTCGATAGCGTTCTTGGTGGTGATATTCTACTAACCGGTCAGGCTGCTCAAATTACGCTATCGGTGACTAATAAAGGTACGGGTATATTAAACATTAACGATGTGGCGGGTTCTTTAGGTGGGTCCGATTTCGAGATCCTGTCCGTGCCAATGGGACCAATCGCCTCTAATGCATGTGACGATATTATGCTTCAATTCAATGCACCGGCGTCATCGGGCGAGAGCACATTTGATTATAATGTGTCCAGTGACGACACCAAGGCAACCGTGGCCATCCCTGCCGCAACTCATAATGAACGGGTCAGTTTGAGTGGCACTGCGGGTAAGCTGGAAGTGATAATGGTGCTCGATGCCTCGGGCAGCATGGCCTTTTTACCCGATGGATCGGCGTCCGGCGTATCTGTATCCGACATGCGCTGGGGGCATATGCGATCTGCCGCCGAGGGTTTTCTCGATTTACTTACGCACTTTGCCCCAAATTTGGGGCGCGTTGGCGTCGTTCTTTTTCCGGATATTGTATCTGGTGTGCCCGACCCCGATATTGCCGATGCAATAGTGCTGCAGCCGGCAATTGATATTCCCGCTGATGCCTCAGCTATTAAAACTTTATTGACTACCAATACCCCTACCGCAGGTGAAGGCAATACTCCTTTGGGTTTTGGGATTGGAACTGCAATGGGCACGGCGGTGGGATCCTTTGGTGAATTTCTCGGTAGTCAGGATGATGTCGACTTTAATCCACGCTGGATGGTGGTCATGTCCGATGGATTTCATAACCTAGGACCACCTCCGCCTACCAATTTTTATGGCCCAATAGGGGACCAATCCTCCTTTCGAGGCAAAAATGTCAAAGTCATTGCGGTATCCTATGGTGATCCCGGTGCAGTCAAGTGGCCACCAGATCAGGCCCAGATGGAAGCCCTGAGGACCGAATCTGATGGTCTATTCCTAGATGCTGGTCCCAATGACACTGGTCTTGATCTCCTCGGCGATCTCGGATTAAACGTAGCCAAGTCCTTTCGAGCTGCTATCACGGCTGGGTTATTTCTCGATCCCACTATCGATCCTGGCGTCACCCTGACTGCCAGTAATTCCGAAGTAAGGCGTGACGTTTCTGTGCTGCCTTACGATACCAAGGTGTGCTTCGCCGTGAACTGGGTAACCGAAAATCAGGAACGTGTAGACGTCCAGATACTCACGCCCGATTGTCAACTTATTACCGCCAGTGTCGCGCAGGCCGATCCCGACATCAAGTACAGCAGTGGTGCGCGTTACCAGATGTTCACCTTTGACAATGAATTTTTACGTAATACAGAAGGGGAGCCTCGTGATGGTACCTGGAAACTGGTGGCTTCGGCAGATGCCTTGAAGGGCGGCGATACCGAGCCCGTAGAATATGAAATCATTACCAAATCGCGTCTAAGAATGCGCTTGAATCCGTGTAAGCAAAAATACTATGCCGGCGACAGTATTGAGGTTTCGGCGAAACTGACCCTGGATGGTAAGCCCATTCGCAATGCCTCCGTTACGATGCGTGCGGAAACGCCAGGAAATTTTTTCAACAACTGGTTTAGCCAACGCAAGATTACACAGCAAGAGTATGACGTTTCAAAGGCGGAACTTGGTAATGTGGAACTCACCAGTATCGCCATCAAATCTCATGCCCTGGCGCAGAAAGGAATTGTTTTCCAGGGATTTAACAATAGCAATACCAGCACCATGAACGATCCAGAGGATGAAGGCTTGTATAGTGCCAGTGTTAGCAGCTCCACGGTACCGGGTACCTATACCTTTTACGTTATTGCCATGGGTGAAACCGAAGACGGCGTAACCTTTCGGCGTGAACAACGCTTGCAAATATATCTCGATGTACGACCGTTACCGGAGTTTACCTTAGTTGATATTGTTTACACCTTGTTGGATGACGATCGGTTGCGTCGTTTAGCTGAGATAACAGTCTGGCCACGAGATCGCTTCGGTAATGTGCTGTTGGTGGATCCGGAGATCAATCCGAGTGTGATCCTTACAGCCCAGGGTGGAGAGCTTAGCGGGCCACTGTTGGGCAATCTCGATGGAAGTTATACCCAGAAGCTGCATTACGCTGAAGATGCTCGGCCTGTATTTAATTTAGAAGTTAATGGTGCCGAAGTGATTCAACGTTTCGAAACCGCACCACTGAATGATGTGAGGTACGCTGATAAATTAATCAACTATACCTTAGGCAATGAAGTGGAAAAAGGTGCTAACTTGCATTCCGATCCTCGCGCTGCATTGGGCGACGTAATAGGTACAGACTCCTTTGTCTCTTTAGGTGCTCATGGCTCGATTACCTTAGGTGTTATCGGAGAAAGTTTCATGGCTCAAGGGGATGATGACATCACTGTGTTTATCCACTCTGATCCAGATTCAGCCACGCAACTGCGATCTTATGAGGTCCAAGCACAAGCACCTAGTGGAGGAGGCAATTGGGTATCCTTGGGACAATCCAAGGGAACGACTCAATCATTTAGCCTTAGAGCTGGAGGACTGGATATGGCAAATGCCATTCGCATTATCGATAAAAGCGGGGTAGTGCTTGATAATCTTGAAGTAAGTAACGCTCCCGGGGTGAGTATTAAAGGTGTCGGTTTCAAAAAATCAGGTTTAAAACCTGGTGGAGCAGATGGTTGCCTGTTTGCCATATTAGGGATATTCAAATTATTGTTTGCACGACATAAATAAATTTGAGATGAAAAACTTAGTAGATCGGTATAACTATGAACGAAACCAAGCTCGTTCGTTTCAGAAACAGGAGCAAAACTATGCAATTTAAGATAACGGGTTGTGTTTATGAAAAGGAAAGCGGTCTTACAGTCGAAGGTCTGATGATCCGTGTTTATGATAAAGATCTGTTCTATGATGATCTTTTAGGTACAGCCTATACCGACACTAACGGTCGCTTCGAAATATGTTATTCGGAAAAAGATTTTAGCGAACTGTTCGAATCCAAGCCGGATATTTTTCTATCGATATATGCGCCACCTTGCCGGTTTCTTATTGATACTAAATCATCTGTACGTTGGGGCGCTACCGAGTCTGAACATTTTGATGTGGAAATTGATCGCGACATTCTTGGTCCTATTGCACCATCGCGACCTGATGACGAAGTAGAAGGCTATGCATTAGTACCTTTAAACCAAGTGGTGATTAAAAAACGAGATGGTTTTGATATACCCAAGTTACCAGGTTTTTCTTTGGGGGGGGGGCCACCGGGATCGCCTGCCTTACCTGAACAAAGACAATATGTGGCTTTGCCTATTGGTGGTGATGTACTTTCTCTTGATGTGAATTTAGGCGATGCTGTTCCCTTGCCGGGTCAAATGAATCCTATACCTGTTCAGGAACCGATGCCTGATGTTGGCACGGATCCAGAACAATTCGGTGATGGCTTTTCTATAGATAACATTCATGCAAAGTTCACCGTAGCAGATTCCAAATATTATGAACGTAAGTCTCCTTATCCAGAAACATTGGTAGAACTGGATGGTGTGGAAAGAGTTGGACCAATTCAAGTGGCGATCATTCGGCTTCGCCCTATGCAATACGATCCGATTAATAAAACATATCTTTACTATCCTAAACTCAGTTATCGCGTTAAGTACGATTTGGAAAATGCTAAAAGGCTGGCTTCATCAGCGAAGAAGCAAAAACCAACTATAGGTCAATTATATAGTGAGCAAGTAAATACATTAATGCAATCTGAATTGTTCATTGCATCTAAGTATCTCTATTGGCCAAATCTCATTGTTGAAGACTTTCCTTATATCATTATCACTGATAATTACCAGTGGCCGGAATCGGTGGATCGCGGTGACGGAACCAATCGTTCCCCACATTTATCTGAGCGAGGTGCTGCGCTTACAGGTGATCTTAAAGCTGAGTTTGAACGTTTAGCTAAGTGGAAAACTTCTCGAGGGCTCCGTACAAAAGTTTTTACGGTATCGGATATTGTTAATGGTAATTATGGAGATTTTAGCGAAGATGGTTTTGCCCGCGATCTGCAAGAAGTGTTAAGGAATTTTATTAAGTATGCGCAAAAGAAATGGGATACGTTGTATTTGCTACTTGGTGGTGATTTAAATGTCGTCCCTATGCGACGCCTGGTAGGTTGCAGTACTTATAACACGATTGGATGTTGGCGCCAGTCAGAGAATCCACCTCCAGAGAAAATTGGCGACAATTCTGTCAGCACGTGTCATGTTGTGAGTGGGAAGGCCGTCGTGAAGCTTCGCCCAATATTTTCACCAATCAACACGGATCCGTTATCCACCTTACATGGTGGTATTCGCATTCCATTTGAACGGGAGGCAGGCCCAGGCCGCCTCGGTTGGTATTATACGTCTGAAGCTGATTTCACTAGCAAGGACGAGGGATTTACTCGACTGCCAGATGGCCAAAGCTCGCGTTTCATTATTGCGGAAGGTCCCGAATCTATTATTGATGATAACTATTATTGGGTGCGTGACGTCAATAAAATCCCATCTGATTTTTACTATTCAAGTTTAGTGGGATCGCGTTACTCTATTCCCGGTAAGCATGATTTTGATGATAGTAACAATGAGCTGTATGGACAGTATCACTGGGATGAAACATTAGGCAAAGAAGTGTCGCTTGATGGAGTTGATTTCTGGCCCGATGTCTGGGTTGGACGTGCTTCTGCCGAAACAGGTAGCCAGGCTAAGGGTTTTGTCGACAAGATTATAACCTATGAACGTTTAGAAACGCCTGATGGTGAATCCACGGATGTTACGTATTTGCAAAAAATTCTTTATGCCTCGGCCTATTGGGGGCGCAAGTTTCAATATAATCAAGCGGATACATCTATCCCCCCGGCTGAAGGTAACTTCACCCATGAAAATGGAACCACAACTACAAAGATTCAGACTAAATTCGATCTTTCCTTAACAGCTGGGGTAGCTTCACATCGCTTGGTAGCAAGACTAGCAGATTCTGAAATTGCCATTCCATATAATACTTCAGCCAATACCACTAGTTTGGGTTGGCACTTCACCACTAGCGATACTTTTAGTTCTTTAAGCACAACGCCAACACGTTTCGTTCGTGTACTTGGACCTGAAAGCGACATTAATCCTTCTAATAAATTTTTCTGGGATCCTATTGGTTTGGAACTGGCAGCACAGGAAAAGGAAAATCTACGCGGAATGATGGACAATTGGTTTCCGAATTTTTCTAACATACAACGGCATTACGAAGACTATTTTGATTTATCAACACCGCCACCTCTTGTAGCACTTGAAAGTGCAGTACTACGGGATGCATTAGATAATGGTGTCCACTTCACAAGCCTGACCGGACATGGCTGGTGGGGGGGGTGTTGTGGCATCAACACCTCCACTCAACCCGATTTTTCAAACGAGCATAAATATTTTATAGCCTTTGCTGATTCCTGTTCAACTGCTCGCCCCGATGGTGTTGACTCCACTGCGGAAGTATCCACACTTGATGCAGACGGAGGCGCAGTCGCTTACGTAGGCAATACGCGTTATAGCTGGATTGGGGTGGGTGATAATTATGAACAGTTCTTTTGGGGTAAAGTAAATTATTATCACAATGCTGGAGTTGCGGCCGGTCTTCGCTTGGCCACGGGAGGGGTGCGTTTGATCTGGACGGTGTATGCACAAACGTTCTTTGGTGATCCAGAAATGCCAGTGTGGACTGACATCCCTGGCAATCAAGATGTTACACATCCTTCGACTGTTGCCTGGGGAGGTACGGTAAATGTGACAGTGCGTAACCTGGGTTCACCCGTGGCGGGCCACAAAGTTACCTTGTTCGGTGGTTGGTCAAATTCAGGGACGCCTCCAAGAGTATTCACTTCCAAAACGACAAATGGATTCGGCCAGGCAAGTTTTAGTCTTCCTTCCTCAGGCCAAGCTCTTAGTGAATTAAAACTTACTGTGACACATTCAAATTTTAAGCCATATGTCGGCACTATTACGGTTAGTAGCTAAAAGACTATGTGAAGAATTTAATGGTTAAGATAGGTAGTTTATTGATTAAATTTAGTTAAACGAAATGAAAAAGCGGACATACGCGTTATGCTAACGAATCAGTGCTATACCCAGCTTGCCGTTTTATTGTGTAACGAACTTCAAAATGGAAGAGGGTTATCCGTGGCTATTGACAGTGGTGATGCAAGCTGGGATCAGGTGCCGGCAGTATATCAACGAGATGTCACTGCACTTAACAATGAAATTATACGTAAAGTCGATGGCGGTAACGAATCTTCCCTAAGGCTATCTATGTACAATAGCTTTAGGTTGATGAACTGTATTCCCTACTGCCTTATTCCTGGTTTAATTGTTAAGTTATATGTAAAAGGTAATAGAACATGGATGAAGAAATTCAACAATTAGATCAATTGGCACACTGGGTATTTGGTTACCTTGTGTTGATTTCCATTATTTCATTTTTCATTGGGTATTATTTCCTTACTGAAGTTTCAGGTAACTTTATTCATTTTGTTGCGATATCTCTTCTTGGTTTTTCAGGCAGCGCTATTGCCGCATTAACATCTTCATTAGACCGGTACGCCAAAGGCTTTGAGCGAAATAGCGGAGAAAAGGAACCGAAAGATGCTAAAGGTGAAACTTTTAATAGACGGATGGCACGTTGGTTTTTTGTTCGTCCGTTTTTAGGAATATTAGTTGCACCATTGTTTATTTGGGGTATTACATTTTTTACAAGCAACCCTCAGGAATTTTTAAACTCAACTCAGCACATTGCATTTAGTTCTTTTATGGCTGGGCTATTGGCAAAATCTGTATTGGAGTTAATAAAAGGTCTATTCAAAAATGTATTTAAGGTTTAATAAATAACAATTCACTTAAGCCTTCGCCATAAATCTGTGTGAGTTTGTTTAAGTGATTTGATGACAATGATAAGGATGTTCAATGTTAACGAATGATTTCTATGTAACGCTTTCTTCGGCACTAATAGCTGAAGTACAAGGAAATATGTACTTGGCGATAGGTTCGGGAGAACCTGCATGGGATGAAGCACCACCAACCTATCAACGAGATACAACACATCTTGTTAACGAGCTCGCTCGTAAAGCGGTTAGTGTGGAGAATATAAGTTATCTCAATGAAGCAGGTGATGTCACTGATACACCATCCTCAATGTTACAGATACAGATAATCTTTAGTGAAGTAGAAGGCTCTGGTACGTTGAGGGAATGTGGATTATTTGGTGCTGCTTCTGCTGATCCAGGATCTGGGACGTTATTATCGTACTTTGTTCACAAACGTATTGAGAAAACAGAAGGAACAGAACTTACTCGTGCAATCACGCTGGATCTAACGCCACGCTCAAGTGGACTAGGACAAATCGTTACCCGTTACCTTGGTAACTCGAATTCAAGAGAACTCCATGATTTGGAAAATGAAACAGGTGCATGCCGAATTAACAAGATCCGTTTCGATAATCGTATCTATTTTGGTAGCCCTGAACAGGCTATCGGTTTGGGTTATGACTATTGTGCGTTTTGTTTTAGTCGGGAATTGTCACAACGCTAGGTTTTCCTAAGGGGATATAAGCATGGCAACAAAAAAACAGGTGAATTCAACAAAAGCTGATTCAAAATTATCATCTTCATCCTCTAGGATTAGGGATTCGAAACAATCCCTAAACAACAGGGCGATTCCTTTACAACAAACTATTGGAAATCACAGGGTAGGACAATTGCTTCAATCAGAAAAATCCGAATCGAATCCAACAAGCAGAGATCCAACTCAAAAAAAGGCTAATAATAATTTACCCGAAGGACTTCAGAGCAACCTCGAAACTTCTTTTGGCCAGGACTTTTCCAATGTCAATATTCATAAAAACTCACGGCAGGCATTAGAACTGAACGCACTTGCCTTTACGCAGGATGAGAACATTCATTTTGCGCCCGGGCAATTTAATCCCAACTCCGAAAGTGGAACTAATCTAATAGGACATGAATTTACGCATGTCGTACAACAAAGAAGCGGGGGGGTAAAGCCTACTACTATGTTGGGTAAGGGGCTGAGTGTAAACGAAGATTCAGGATTGGAAACTGAAGCAGATCATTTAGGGAAAAGAGCTGCACGGGGTGAGTCTATTGCTAAATACCAATCGTCTGGGTTGGGAATCAGAAATTCTTTGAGGACAGTTCAAGCCAAGAGCAGCGTTATTCAGCGGGCTGTAACTACATGGGGAGGTTCCTGGGATACCGAACAGTACGATTTAAGGAGAGATAAAGATCCATATGGACGCGTATTTCCAGCAGCAACAGGAGTTCGGGGAGTCGATATTAAATTAAAATTTACACCTAATTCAAATGTTAATGCAAAATTAATTGGGCTCACACAAATTGCAAATGGTTTTGTAGGCGGTGCATACATCAGTCCTGCTGCTGGGAGAGCAATAACTTCCAGTGATGCGATCAGTGTAGGTGGTGGAGAAACTGATGAAGGTATGGCCATAGATAGGGTAAGTAATAAAAACAATCCTATTTATGGCGCAAGTAACCTTGCAGCAGGAGCAGGTTTAGACACTACTTCCGTGGATAATAATTCCACAGCAAATCCGCTCCAATTAGGGGTGACCGGGGGTGGAAACGCAACCTATCAATTAGGCTATCGTTATAAGTCCGGAGGCTCTTGGATAAGCAAGGACGCCATGCTATTTGACGGACCAACTATGGGTAATGTTGCGAAAAACTCAAGACAAATATTTGAAACGACTGCCTTGGCAATAAAAGGTAGTCAGGTTAATACTTATTATGGTTCGGTGCAATGGGGCTGGCGTACGGATGCCGCGGGTAATTTTTCAAAGGTTTCATTTCAGGTGGTTTCCCAAGGAGTTCCCAGTTCATCATTTATGAAAGCGGCTGGACTCTGGAATGCTTCAAAAACATCAACGGGAAAGAACACTGTCAATCTCCCGTTAGAGGATGTCCAACTAATCAGTAATCTCACGGGTGTCGATATTGGTCTTGGGCCGGTATTCACGCATCTTCCCTTTGGAACCAGGGTGGTCGTGCAACCTGGATTACCTTCCATGACTGAATCATTTATCAGGGTTGTAGATGGACCTTTTACTGGCGAAACCGGTCAGGTTTTAAATAGCGAGCTAAGCGATGAAAGACCTTAAGTATAAAGCCATTTATTTATCTAACTCGCCTAACTGTTGAAAAGGTCCAGTAATACTACATATTTACAAATTAATAAGTGTTTAGGTCATATAAGAAATGAATGTAAAGGAGTTAGAGAGCAGATTAATAGAGATAGGATATCCAGGACTATTTATGCATGGAGAACACAACCTGGCTGATAGTATTTGGGAAGATGGAAATAATGTAAAGCAACTTGAAAGTATCGTTTTATCCACTTCAACTCTTTCTCATGCAAGATTCCTGGCTGCAGAGGTTTTTAGATACTTTAATATAGAATTAGACACACAAAGTTATGCCATCTTGTCAGAAGCGTATGCATATGTCTTAGAAAATACCTCTGCAGATAGAGGTAATATCGTTCATCTAAATGGTAATTTATGGGGCCTGTTATATGAAGAAGATGATGTCGGATACTTAGGTAAGCAGTTTATCAAATTCGGTAATGCCGCAATACCTTCTCTAACAAGGTTATTAGATGATCATGCTAGCAGAGTATTATACGAAGGAAGTGAAGAAGCAACCATTGGTAATGCCTACCAATATAGAATCAAAGACTTCGCTGCCTTCTACATCTCAAAAATAAAAAATATATCAATTGAATTTAATCAAGATTTCGAGCAAAGGGATAAGGAAATAGAACGTTTAAAAGGTTTATTAAAGGATAAATAACGATGTCAAAATCAAAAACAAATAACAACAATCCGACCTTATCTGAGCTTGAAAGACAATTAGAACGTTCGGGTTTTTTTACGCATAGCTCTTTAAGTAACCAGGCAGAAAGGATTAACGAAATCGAATCTTTTTTATACGGATTAATTGATACCTTAATTGCACGAGATGTCATTGATAAAAACAAATTGGAAAGTAGAGTAAAAAAAGTAAGAAATGAAATACTACAAAAATGTGAGCATTTTCATGCAGGTATTGCCATAAGCGTTGATAACACTGATAACCAGAAAACTTTTGCTCCTGTTAATTGTGAAGATCGATTGTCGGTCTGCAAAGCAATTTGCTGTAAATTAAATTTTGCTTTATCAATTGATGAAATAGAAACAGGCAGTGCTAAGTGGGATCTTGGACGTCCTTATTTCATAAGGCAAGAAAGGAATGGAGCTTGCACCCATTTAAAGTCAAACAAACAGTGCTGCTCAATTTATAGCGACCGTCCCAAGGTATGTCGAAAATATAGTTGTGCCAAAGATAAAAGAATTTGGGTGGATTTTGAAACAATGGAGCTTAACCGGACATGGATTGAAGAAAACCTGAAACAACAAAAAATTCAACTACAACAAGTTTATATGATTCCTGAAATCAAGATTGAGTATAAGTCCCAAAATGAATAGAGAAGCTAGCTTGTTATCAAAATATATACTGCAGCGATCACTGGAGAATCAGGGCATACAGACTTCGTTATATTCACACGCCATCCAGCCCACCCATAAATTCGCTCGTCCATCAATAAAGGGGATGAATTTGTTTTAACACAACAAGTATTACTTCATATGGTCGTTAAATTTTAGAATCAAATTATTTAAGGAGTTTTTGATCTCAGAGTGATCAAGTGATGGGTAACTAATAATGAAACAAATGCTTACGCACACGAGTAATAAGAAAATAGGTAACGATAGTAAAAAGTCGTATAGCCAGAAATATACTCGACCATCATCAAGTCAAAATCAAATCCAACAACTCCATTCTTCTATAGGTAATCAAGCAGTTCAAAAACTCTTTGAACAAGGATCGATACAAGCAAAACTCACGGTGACGGTGGGCGCGCCGGATGATAAATATGAGCGGGAAGCAGATTATGTCGCAGAAACCGTCATGCGTATGCTACACACACCTACCATTTATGTCGATAACGATAGACAAAAAAAACTTTCTTCCCAATTCAGTATATTGCAAACCAAGCCTAAATCACCACGTCAAATACAACGAGTATGTGCTGAATGTGAAGAAGATCTAATAACTCAAAGGAAAGAAGTTTTCCCGCTCATGATACAGGCCAAATTACAAAACGCCTCAACACCAAATGTATCATCAAATATTGCAAAGTTTATGCAGCACACCGTAGGTGGTAGTCAGCTACCAGCTACGATAAAAAATAAAATCGAACCTGTCCTAAACGCTGATTTAAGTCACGTGCGAGTCCACAGTGACAACAAGGCAAATGAAGCTGCTCAGGGCTTAAATGCCAAAGCATTTACACATAAAAATAATATCTGGTTAGGAAAAGGACAAAGTGTTAATGACATTCATTTGATGGCTCATGAGGCAACACATGTAATTCAACAAAACAGTACTAACCAAGGTAAATATGTGCAATGTTCACCTGAGAATGATGTCTTTCCAGTTGATGTGCCTGCTTTAAAATTAGACAAAGCTCCTAATGCGTTAAGTGGTATCCAATTATATTTAATGGTGGATATATTGCAGTTACCTAGGGGTATAGTAAGAACCGTCGATATTTTCCACCATGGTCAGTATTTAATAGCTCCTCATACCACCATTGAAAAATCGCCCAATATATTATTTTATGTCGCGTATCGTAAAGCAAGGGGACAAAATGAGTGGGTTATTGGCCCAGACAGTATTAATAGTTTCTTAGAGAATGTCGCACTGTACGAAGGTGCGGGCAACGTTGCTTATCCAGGAAGTGAAAAGATCCCTGAAACTATGTTAGATCGGCCAGAAAAATTGGAGAGCCCAATATCCGAAGGCCTTCATACAGGAGGCAGCGGTGGAGCATCTTTTATTTCAGCCTATGACGCTCATAAACGTTTAAAACATTATGTTAAGCCAGCTCAAGAGCTAGCAAAACGTATTCGTGCTGATGTGGTAGCTGGAAAGGTTGGACATATTGCAGGCAGTGAACAGGCTATAGCAGGTCGGAATCTGTTATTGAAAGAAACACGTGGAAAGCTAAGTCCAGGTGCTCGGGCCTTTTCGAAGGCAATAAAAGAAGAAGGTAAAACCGCAGCTGAATTAATAGATAAGTACTCAAAGGAACTTCTTGCAAGTGATCCAAAAATACGGGCGCGCTATGGTTTGGATGTGTTGGAAGAAGGCTCAGATCTTTATAAAGCACGTTATAAAGAAATATTGCGCAAAATTGGTCAAACTGAAGATGTATCTATGGAAATAATAAGTGCAGCTGGGCGGACAGGTCGTGTAGTTACAGGAGTTGCAAAGGTAACGAAGGTTCTTGGACCAGTGGGTACGCTAGCGAGTCTAGGTATTTCTGGTTATGAGATTTATGATGCACCAGCTAGCCAGAAATTACATGTTGTAGCAAGGGAGGCAGGAGGCTTTGCTGGAGGTACATTAGGTGCAATAGGCGGTGGAATGGTAGGCGCATGGGTAGCCTCACTTGCCTGTGGGCCAGGTGCACCAGTATGTGCGTTAATTGTGACTGTCTTTTTTGTCGGTGCTGGCGGCTATTTAGGAGGTAGGGCGGGAGAATATGCAGGGGAGAAAATGTTGCCAAGCTTGTTTACTGCGCCCGCTTATATTCCCCTTGCTTTGCCTGTGCTTAGCCTAAGCGCGGGTGGCGGATATGCAGGAATAATGGAAAGAGATCGGCGTAAACTGTTGGACGAATCCCGTCCGATGTGGATGAAATTGAATGGTTCAATCAAATTAATTGAAGAAGATATAAATTTTCTAGAAGGGAGAATTCGTACTGCTGAAGACAAAGAAGAGCTAGAAAAATTACAGAAGATACGAGTAGAGCTTTTACTGAAACTTAATGAGATAACAATTTTATACGAAGCTCTTTATCCTAGTTATAAGGAAAAGAAATAAAGAAATAAAGAAATAAGAAATAAAGGGGACGTAATATAATAAAGGGAAATAAAGAAATAAAGGGGACGGATTTATTTTAACACAACAAGTATTACTTCATGTGGTCGTTAGATTTTAGAATCAAATTATTTAAGGAGTTTTTGATCTCAAAGTGATCAAGTGACGGGACCCGGACAATGAAACAAATGCTCACACATAGTAACAATAATAAAACGGTGGATAATAATCGAACATCATCCGGGCAAAATTTCGCTCAGCCATCCTCAAGTCAAAATCAAATTCAACAACTTCACTCTTCTATTGGTAACCAAGCTGTTCAAAAACTTTTTTCACAAGGATTAATACAAGCAAAGCTCAAGATTGGTAGCCCTAACGATAAGTACGAACAAGAAGCCGATCGAGTAGCGGAGCAGGTCATGAATATGCCTGAGCAAGCTGTTGTTCAACGCAAGGCAGATAAAAAAGAATTAATACAATCCAAAACTATTACTAATACCATTGAACCCGTTATTCAACGCCAGCAAGAAGAAGAGGAAGAGGAATTTCAATTGGGATACGATCAGGAGCCAGAAGACCTAACGCAAATCCTGGAATCAGTCCCGACTGGAGATGCCGATGTACTGGCTGAAGAGGAGGAAGAATTTATTCAACTAAAAAGTAATGCCAACACAGTGCCACAAATTACTCACGGAATATCACATGCTATCCATTCCATTAAAGGGTCAGAACAACCATTGCCTATATCCGAACGCGCGTTTTTTGAGCCACGTTTCGGAACAGATTTTAGTAATGTACGTATGCATACAGGTGAACAAGCTGCCCGAACTACACAGTCTATTAATGCTCGGGCATTTACCTTAGGCCGCGATTTAGTGTTCGGTGCTGGGCAGTATTTACCTGGTTCTCTCAAGGGTAGGTCATTACTTGCGCATGAGCTGACGCATGTAGTACAGCAAGGTGGTGGGGTTTCTGAAAAAAAGGGTTTTGACCCCTTCATCTCATGTATTTGTCTGTCTGACATTTGCATGCGTAGTTAAAATATTTATTATATGAACACGAGGTACGAGCCATGAGCAAAATTACTAAGTTAACTGCCGACAAAAACAATACCAAATCTGTGTCGTCCGGCTCCCGTTTACCGCAGGTTAATGCGCACCAATTGGCACCCACTTCCTGTCAACGCGAATTACTCAGGCTACGAAGCGTCGGTAACTTCACGTCGCAGCAAGCATTCGCTCTTGGTATTCAGACAAAACTCCAGTTAGGTCAAGCAAATGATAAATATGAGCAGGAAGCGGATAAGGTGGCGGACAGAATAACTGCTATGCCCGACTCGCAAACCGTGAACAGGCATGCAGGTGCAGAAGACTATCTAATACAGGCTAAAAATAATACGAATTCGGCGTTGGCAGTTCCACCTGGAACAGCATCGGATATCCACTCTATCGAGGGGGCAGGTCGGTCACTACCTGCATCGGAACGGACTTATTTCGAGCCTCGTTTTGGCCGAGATTTGAGTAGTGTTCGTATACACACCAATAAACGGGCAGCAGAAATTTCTCAGTCCATCAAGGCCCGGGCTTTTACCTATGGTAATAATCTGGTATTCGGTGCTGGGCAGTATGCGCCAGGGACATCGCCAGGGAAAAAATTACTTGCCCACGAACTAACACATTATGTACAACAAAGTGGCGGTAGCAAGATTAATCATGCAGACAAAGGTACAACTTCTACAAATTCTGAAAAATATAATGTAAATCCTGTTCAGCACGGAGCAACAGTGCCCGTAGTGCAAAGAGATTTGCCAGCGGATATCCGCACCGAAGCCGCGTTGCCAGGGTCACAACAGACGCAGGGGCGATTAGGACAACTGGAGACGCAGGCCCGCAGCTCGGCAGATGCTGTACTTCAGCAACTGACTGGATCAGCAGCTCTACCAGCAGGTGCGACCGGTATAGCAACTCAGATTATTAATCATATTGCCGGTCAAATTAGTCAACTGGAAAATGCACGTGCGCGCGGATACCAACAGGCGGTCTCAGCGATTATAGGTCAACAGGCACTAAACAATGCTCAAGCCAGTTCGTTCTGGTTAGCATTTGCTGGTAATACTCTATGGGCTTTATCCGGGCTGGTTCCGTTGTTGGGCCCAACTATTGGAATTTCACGTATTGCTCTTGCAGCTGGCGGCGGTGCACTGCTTCGCGCTAATGTTATAGGCAGGTTTCTGCAGCTCAAGGGCGGAGCCATCGCCACGGCTGTAGTAGGATTAGCAGGCGCAGAGATGGCCCAGTTCTCTGGAGGTTTGCCATCGGGATCAGCGTTGCCGCGCAACCTGCAATCAATTCAAACGCAGTTCACTAATGTAAACTCACGTGTAATGACTCGCTATCGCAGCGAGGCATTTGCTTTGACGTTAGAATTTTTAAGTAATTTCAGCAATTTCTGGCAACCCGGTCAGATCAATCAGCAGGTAACTGCTAACTTCCTCGAGAACTTTACCAAAGGCTCTGTCATGGAAACGTTATTTGCCGACCTGAATGCACAGGGTGCGCTAAATATCAGTAATTATACCGTCAACACTGGTCGAGCCCAGAGTGCGGCGAAAAACAATCTGCTTGAGGCATTCATATTACGTTTCGGTACGGTAAGCGACGTGCCCTTTACCACTACACATGATATTGCAGACCGTGTAGGAGCTATCGGTTCTAGTGCAGCCTTGCGGGCTTTAGGTGGTCAAGCAGCCTTTGCCAGAGGTCTTCAGGGTAATTATGCGCTAGTCCTGGGTAATGTTAATGGCGTATTAGCAGATTGGGGTGCTATTAGCACGCAACCCATTGCTGCTCAAAATACCTGGAGCAGCGGAAATATCCTTGCCACCGGCAATCATAGTGTTAATTTCCGCATCGTTGACCGTGCTATTTTTGCTGCACAGCTCAACCGAAATAACTATACACCAATAACTCGAGGCGTTCGCACCATAAGAAGTATGCATCGTCGTGGTGCACGCTGGCCTTATAATGTATTACCAACAACCGGGATAGCCAAGTTTTCAAGTTCCAACTACCGCTCGGTAGTCACTGGAGGCCGAACTGTTTACGGACTAAGTGAGCTGACGCTTAAGTTTTCACCATTAGGGAGATTCCGCTCTACATTATCTGAACGTTCTACTATTGAACCTGGTACCCACGGGCAGATTGCTGTTTATTCTTTCAGTGGAAATGCCGAGAAGATTAATGTAATCATCAGCCGGAATGTTGTTTTTTAACAACCTGACCAATCGAGTGATCAACTAATTATTAACACCGTGTTCCGTTACTTCGAGTACAACAGTACCGGCATCAGAGGAAGACTATTTACAAGCACAATCTGCTAGAAATCTGTCAAACCTAATGAGAAAGCACATACATTACTTAGTTTTGATGGCATGACAAAATCATGCTTGAAGCTGGAAACAACAGGTTATTAATAATTTAAAGTTTAACTTCATTAATACTAACTCAGTTTTCGTACCTTAAATTTACGGCCTTTAATTTTTCCATCAGTTAATATATTAAGCGCTTGTTTTGCAATTTGTCTTTCTACTGCGACATAAGCAAAGTTATCAAAAATATCAATTTTGCCGATTTGTTTACCCGGTAAATCAGTTTTTGCAGTTAAAGCACCTAATATATCACCGGCACGGACTTTGTTTTTACGACCACCACTAATGCACAATGTAATCATCGGTGGACTTAATTTGAAGTTTTCTCTCATTTTAAGTTTGCTGGTTTTTTCAATATTAAATGTGGTGTTTTGATACTCTTCAATCCGGTTGACCTTGTGTGCTTCTGAGGCCATGAATAGGCTGAGTGCTAAACCTTCTTTCCCTGCGCGTCCGGTACGACCAATACGGTGTACATGGATTTCAGGATCGGGGGATAACTCAAAGTTAACTACTGCTTGCAAGTCTTTAATATCTATCCCACGCGATGCAACATCGGTGGCAATCAGAATCGAACTACTTTTATTAGAAAATTGTACTAAAACCTGGTCACGTTCTTTTTGTTCAAGATCACCATGTAAGGCCAGTGCATGAAAGCCTTCTTGCCATAATGCTTCTGCTAATTCTTTAGCTTGTTGTTTACGATTACAAAAAACGACAGTTGATACAGGTCGGTAATGATGAAGAAATAAAATTAAGGTTTTGGTTCGTTCACCTTTTTCAATTTCATAAAAAACTTGTTTTATTTTAGTTTTTTTATGATGACTTTCTAAGCGAATATCAAGTGGATTATTCTGAATGGCATCACTGACTTCTTTTATTTCTTCCGGGTAGGTAGCAGAAAATAATAATGTTTGTCTTTGCTCCGGCGTATTATGAATAATCTGCATAATGTCTTCGTGGAAACCCATATCCAGCATGCGGTCTGCTTCATCTAAAACAAGTGTATTTAAGTTTTCTAAATTCAGAGAATGTTTGTCGACTAAATGTTTAAGTATTCGTCCTGGCGTGCCTACTACAATATGTGGGCTATGTTCGAGTGAAGCTAACTGTGGCGCAAGGGGTTTACCACCACACAATGTAAGAATTTTTGTATTGGGTATTGCACGTGCCAGCCGACGTATCTCTTTACTTACTTGATCCGCTAATTCACGAGTAGGACAGAGAACTAATGCCTGCGTTTGATATTTTTTTACGTCAAGATTATGTAATAGACCAATAGCAAATGCCGCCGTTTTACCACTACCTGTTATTGCCTGAGCCAGTATGTCTTTGCCCTTTAGAATAGCCGGTAAGCCTTGAGCCTGGATCGGGGTCATTTCTTCATATCCAAGTGACTGGATATTAGCAAGTTGTTCAGAAGTAAGTTTAAGTGAAGAAAAGGCTGTATTTGTCACGAGGTTATTGTCTACGGGCTACTTGTTAATGATAGCGGCGAATAATAACAGATATGTGTGCTGACAGGGCTAATACCATAATAAAATTAGTCTAATTGGCAAGTAATGAGAATAAGAATAAAACCACATTTAATTAAGCTTTTCTGTTGATATTTCATTCAACTGCTTTTGCCGCAAATATAATAAATATCCGAGTTGGAGTTAAAAAACATTTACTCGTGTTGTTTTTGATCTTAATGAAGCACCAAATATTTATAATGTAAAATATATGGCTGCATCAGATCCTCGATATGGAATAATAACCTGACCTATTCTATCTGTGCGTATAACGGTTCCTGGTAATACTTCAACACCTGAAATATTTATTTCGTTAGCGATGCTTTCAGTATGAATATCTATTTAATCGATCAAGTTATAAAGTAAAAAAACACCGTATTTCGCGCTTTCTTGTATTGAATTAATGTTGCCCGTATAACTATCCATAGTATAAAGAATAGAGTCTTTTATCGCTTCTGCACTTTTAATCGCGATAGGTTTAGGTAAGATACCCGAGGAGAATATGTTTTCTTCAGTATGAGTGATGTAACCTAAAACAATATCTTTATTCTTTAGCGTGTTTGTTAGCAGTGTATCATTATCAAAGCGTTGCAGGTTTTGTTGAATAACCTTTTTAAGCTGTTTGTTTTTACTGAAATCCATTTTTGATAAAACATCGAAATTGTATGTAACTTATTGTTTTAACATACTTATTTTGCGAGTATTAGATATTTCAGTTTTAATAATTAATGCCTCAGGACTTACTGAAAATGTTGTGCTCTGGAATGGATTAGCAAATGCTGATATACTGGGTGTCTAGCAAATTTATAAACTTGTATACCTGTATTACCCTCTATTTGCCTAAATTTAGACCAGACGTTTCTACGTCAGACTCTACACATTTCTATGTGTTTTTAACTTAATAAAGAAAAGCAGCTAAAAATAATGACATTACATTCTATATTCCCGTTTTTGCAATGGTTTAAATTAATCACGAAAGAGTCGATAAAAGCCGATTTTATTGCCGGTTTCACCGGTGCTGTTATTGTCTTACCTCAGGGCGTTGCTTTCGCAACCATAGCCGGTTTACCGCCTGAATATGGTTTATATACCGCAATGATAACACCAATTATTGCTGCGTTATTTGGTTCCTCTCGACATCTTATTTCTGGTCCAACGACGGCGATATCGATTGTTGTCTTTTCTGCCATTAGTAATCATGCTGAACCGGGTTCAGCTGAATTTATTTCACTGGCTCTAACGCTTACATTTCTTGCTGGTGTCTATCAGTTGGCGTTTGGTCTGGCTCGTTTAGGTTCATTAGTTAACTTTGTTTCGCATACGGTTGTTATTGGATTTACCGCAGGCGCTGCAATTTTAATTGCAACAAGCCAAATCAAAAATATTACCGGCATTCATATGCCTAAAGGTGAGTCATTCCTTAATGTATGGATTGATGTCTTTTCAAATATCAGCCAGACCAATATGTATATCTTTGTCATTGCTATTGTTACTTTAATCACCACTATTTTAATTAAACGTTATTTCCCTAAAATTCCTAATTTACTGGTTGGCTTGGTAGTAGGTAGTTTTGTTGCGCTATATTTAGGTGGAGCAGAACATAGTATTAAGTTAGTAGGGGAGATACCGGCTCATTTACCACCTTTCTCAACACCTGATTTTTCTTTTGCATCAATCAGAATGTTGGCTCCGGAAGCATTTGCAGTCGCACTATTAGGTTTAATCGAAGCCGTCTCAATCAGCCGGGCAGTTGCCACAAAATCTAATCAGCGTATTAACTCTAACCAGGAATTTATTGGTCAGGGTTTATCCAATATGACCGGGAGTTTTTTCTCTAGTTATGCAGGTTCAGGTTCTTTTACACGTTCAGGCATAAACTATGATGCAGGTGCTAAAACACCCTTATCTGCAATTTTCGCAGCTATTATGTTAATGTTAATTGTCTTATTGATAGCACCATTAACCGCTTATTTGCCTGTTGCTGCAATGGGGGGTGTTATTTTAGTTGTTGCTTATAACTTAATTGATATCCATCATATAAAAGAAATATTGAAATATAGTAGGTCTGAGTCTTCAATACTTTTAACGACTTTCTTTGCGACACTTTTCCTTGAATTAGAATTTGCGATCTATTTAGGTGTTATTTTATCACTGGTTATCTTTCTTGCCAGAACATCTACACCAGAAATCGTTACGTTAGCACCGGATATTGAAGATGAAACAGGGAAGAAAAAACTGGTTAATATCACCAAGAAACCATTAAATCAGTGCCCACAACTAAAAATAATTCGTGTTGATATGTCGATGTATTTTGGTTCAATTAATCATATTCAGAATCGTCTACATCACCTTATTGAACAGGAAAATGTAAAACATATTTTAATTATTGGTACAGGAATTAACTTCATCGATTTAAGTGCCGCTGAAGCCTTAGTTACGGATGCTAACCGTCTTAAGAAACTAGGCGGCGGACTTTATTTTGCTGAGCTCAAAGCAAGTGTCTATGAGTACATAAGTCGTAATTGTTTTGTTGCTAAAGTTGGAAACAAACATTTCTTTGATTCTAAGAAAGATGCAATTAAAGCAATATACAAAAAGTTGGATGAAGATAAATGTGCGAGTTGTGAGGCCCGTGTTTTTACTGAATGTCAGTAGAATTCTTACTGATAAATACTAATAAAGGAAGCGACATGCTGCTCTTCCATAAAAACATCTAAATAATCTTATATTTTTTTCTATAAAATTCATATAGATAGGATTGGATACTCCATGATAAATACTAAAGACATCTATACTTTAAGTAAGTGATTACCGAAGAGTTAATTTTCCATTAAAAGTACTAAAGTCGAAATACAAAAGTTTAACAGTCCCAGGTAATCATTTCAGGGTAGGGGAGATAATACTCATTTCTGCCTTAAGCCATTCCAAGCATGAAAAAAGGACAATAATATGTGCTTTTAGGGTATGAAGAAGCATGGCATTTCCGCTCTAATTGCGTGGAGTGAGAGGCTTCTTGTTTTCGAATATATATAGGTTGAATTATTTTGTACAGTTCGTCTGCTCACAGCCGTTTGAAGACAGTTAATGAATTAATAACAGCGTTATACTAAGATAAAGGTCGGCACTCGACCCGTTGGAGACATACAGAGATTGCACATGTATGACAGCTCTCAACTTAAAAGCAGTCATCGATTTAATTCTTAAAACTTTTTAACTCTATTCTTAGTAAACCGCACAAATAAATTTATTGTACTTCTGCTTTTCAGTGTGACTTCAACTGGTCGACGCAACACTGTATCTTTATAAAAAAAAGATGGAGTGTAATCTATGAGATATCGAACAAGAACATATTATTATAGCCCACAACAAAAAGCAGATATGTGGGATCGCTGGCAACGCGGTGAATCCATGTCATCTATAGGACGAGCCTTTAACAGAGAATCATCTTCTGTCTTCGGTATCTTAGCACCGACAGGCGGTATTCGACCTGCTCCTCAGAAACGATCATGCTTAGCATTAACACTTTCAGAGCGTGAAGAGGTCTCAAGAGGTCTCGTTACTGGAAACTCAATGTGAGAGATTGCCTCTGAATTAAATCGTACACCTTCAACGATTAGTCGTGAAATAAATCGAAGTGGTAGCTATGATAATTATCGTGCAACGCAAGCAGAACAAGCTACTTGGGATCGCGCACATCGTCCGAATAAATGTAAACTGGCTTGTCACCCTATATTAAAACACATGGTTGCATCCAGGCTAAAACGAAATTGGTCACCCAAACAAATTGCAGGTTGGCTAAAAAAAACCTATCCAAAACAAGAGCATAAACAGGTGTCACACGAAACAATTTATCGTAGCTTTTTTATTCAAGCACGTGGAGTACTTAAAAAATAGCTTCAACTGTGACCTTCGTACTCAACGTGCGATACGGCGTTCAAAACAACATAGTATTAAAAGTATAGGGTTAGGTAAAATCACGAACGCCGTTTCTATCAGAAAACGACCTGCGTCTGTTGAAGATCGCGCTGTACCAGGCCACTGGGAAGGTGATTTAATCTCGGGCTCACACAACACTCACATCGTAACCTTAGTCGAGCGTCATTCTCGTTATGTGTTATTGGTTAAGTTAAAAGCTAAAGATAGTGAAACTGTCATTTCGGCTCTGATCAAGCAGGCGAAGAAACTACCGACAGAACTCTATAAATCATTAACACGGAATCGTGGTACAGAGATGGCAGATCATCAACGTTTTACTTTAGCGACAAATATTGACGTGTACTTTTGTGACTCGCAGAGTCCATGGCAACGAGGCACGAATGAAAATGTAAATCGATTACTTAGACAATGTTTTCCCAAAAAAAAAGATTTATCTGTACGCTCACAAGCGACGTTAAATAAAGTTGCACGTCAGTTAAATGAAAGACCACGTGAGACATTAGAATTTGAAACACCGGCAGAACGTTTTAATGCATGTGTTGCATCGACCAGTTGAAGTCGCAACCCATTGGAGACATACATTGCTTTCATACCTATGGCAGCTTTCGAGCACAGTCTGAGCCGAGAGTTGACATTTGGATATCTACTTGTAAGAACAATAATGTGTAGTAGGGCATAGCCACTTACGGCTATGCCCACGTTATCATCAAGCTAGTGTGGTAAAGTTGGATTTATCGAACCACGTTCAATGGCGGCAATTAAATCTGTTTTACGGTACACTTTTTTCTTCTTAAGAAGTAGTGGCAAGATGCCATATTCCCTTGACACACCTTGGAAATATCGTGGCGATATACACATGTAATGCGCTGTTTCTTTTTAGCTAAAATCATCCTTACCTAGTAAATTAAACACATTTACTTTTCCAAAAATATATCCCAGTATTTTACAAATTTGCTCTTGTCACGTTGTCATAATTTGTTCCCATCGCGTTACACGTTCTTTAATGAGGTTAAATAAAATGCGAATGAAAAGAGTTTTTAAATAATGTGATAATGGATTTCATTTTAATAAAATGAATACCCACGATAACATGTAGGGGGAAATAGATAAAATTTAAATATGGGTTAACGTTAAGAGAAGTTAGAACATAGCGATGCCAGGGCCGTATGTTGCACACCTTTTGTTAGCAAAAGACACACCACGATTCTGATAACACATCGTTTGGAACAACCGAAACTTAGAAATTTAAGTTGAAGGATGAAAGCTTTGTTTACCGACGCAGTTCAAAGCATTGGCTTTACCATCTCCAACTATAGTCTACACTTGCCTGAGCAGCCGCGTCCAGAATCTGGAAACGCTCTACAGGCCGTTCGGTTCTTTACATAGGAAATCAATAGCATCTCGTGACCCAATGAATATGGGTTCAATTAATCCGGCATCACTAGCTTCTAGTATACCTTCAAGAATATGCTCCCCTTGTGCGTCTACCACAGCAACCGATATCGCAGGGAATTGTTGAGCCCTTCTTATGAGTGTTGAGCGTTTGCTTGTTGGTGTTTTTTCAGTTGTGGTTTCCACTCGCTAACAGTCAAGGTTTTTGGGGGGCGATGGCTACCATGCAGGTAATGGAGTCCGAGCTAGTTCAGAAGCAGTTAAAATTCGAATGTCATATCTGTAATCTGTTAGCATCATAGCGACTGACAAAAATTAACGAAAGCCGTCGAGAGAGACCAGGGAATAACGCATGAACGAATGCGACACTGACTACCAATACAGAATCTTGTCCGTAAATCAAATCCTTTCATGGCTGGATGATGATGCCAAAATTATGCGTTTACATTCTGATCGTGATGTACTCCCTGGCGGGTATATGGCTGCTGCAATCCCGGTGCTTGTTGACTGGCTGACGAGCGATTTTCATGGTGACCCGGCATCTATTGTACTGCGCAACGTCAACTATGGCGGTAACCCATTTGAAAAATCCACCGTACTACACAGTGTACGTGTCCCACTTGATGGGCTTGAAAGCGCTGAAATGACCCTGGTACCGTTTGGTGAAGGAGGGCGACTGGGGCCCTTGCAGCATGTGCAACTTCGTTTTATTTTTGAATCGGGCAAGGAGCCCGAACTGCTTGAGCTTGCGGGTAGCGAAACCGGTGCTGATCCGCACATTCAAGATCTGGTATTTGGCTGGGTGTCCTGGCGACGCCCGGAAATCGACTGGGAACTTCGCAAGGGTATGGATGACGATTTGCAGATTTACTGGCTAAGCCTGCGTGCCTTTGTAGGCTCACAGATGTTTCTGGAAGATGCTCTGGAAGGGCGTGACTGGTTCAGTTATCCCTTACGATTGCCCGGCGGCAAGGCTGGATTGATTGAGCTTTTCAAGACGACGGTTACTCTGGGTGATGGTGCGGCACGTGACACACTGGAGCGTATGTTGGAGGTTGGTGAAGCTGCTTGTCTGCGTCGAAAAACCCTCGATAACAATGCTGAGCAGGATATTCGCACTCAGTGGGATGAACTGCTTGAGCGTATTCAGAAATCAGATCCACAGGCGTTGGATCCAGTGCGATTACTTCCGGAACAAGACACCTACCAACCGCTGGTACGTTCCTGCGTAACCATGGCGCGTTATGCCATATTGCTGACGGTGAAACGACTGGTCGCCAAAGGATATGATGACGGAGTGATACTGAATAAATTGCATGAACCCATGCTCGGCGCCACAGAAGTTTGGATGAAGGAATTTGCTCACACAGGCTTAACTGGGACGTTTTTGCTTGCACCGCTGGCGATGCGATATGTTATGAGACACCTTGAATCGGTTCCGCCGGATATGCCGTATGAGCTGGATGCTGCGGGTCTCCTTCAACAGCGTGATGGCAGTCGCTACAGGATTCATTACAGTTCTAAGGGGGTGACACCCTACGGAACGGCTTTTTATATCTAGTGTTCGTTGATGGATGCTAAATGTCATATGTCTTTTATAAGCTGGTTAGCCGATAGAATTTTACTGCAGCCTACACGGCATCGCCTGCATGCGCCGCAAAGCAGGCCGTTGTTGTTTTCATATGGTAATGGTCAGCTGGAAGTATGGGTGCATCGTGTCGGGCCAGACGTACTGAAAGCACCAGACCTGTATCTGCTCGAGTTTCCCGGAACCGCCAGCCGCGCCGAGCATAGCACTGATTTTATCGAAGACTGCTGGTCGCAGAGGTGCGTCGAAATCTGGTCAGTTAATCCTCCTGGTTATGGCAGTAGCAGTGGTACGGCAAGTTTGAAGAAATTGCCGGCAATGGCGGAACGTGCGTTGCAAGAAGTGAGAAAAGTAGCTGGAGACACTCCGGTAATAGCTGCCGGTGGTAGTCTTGGCAGTGTGAGTGCGCTTTATCTTGCAGCGTATCACCAGGTTGAAGGTGTGATGGTACAAAATGCACCCGCCCTACGCGAGTTGATTCTGGCACAATCAGGCTGGTGGCATTTCAAATGGCTGACCCGCATGATCGCCGACCAGATACCACGGGAGCTGGACAGCATTAGTAACGCCCAAAGGGCAACAGCGCCTGTAATTTTCGTTACTGCACAGCAGGATAGGATTGTGCCGGCACATAACCAGCGTCAGATCATCGAAAGTTATAATGGATCGTTAAAACAACTGTCTATGCCGGATGCCGATCACGATACGCCGCTAACGGAAGATGATCTCGAACGACTACGTCCACTGGAAAGCTGGTTGTATGATACGGCTATATTAGGAAGTTGCAGGTCACAATAGCGGCTTACCTATGTATAGGATTTGAGGGTTCATTGGTTTTGTTCTTTCTTATGTAACTCTTTATTATTAATGGACGAGTCTGTTTTTATCATTTTTCAGGGCATGATGAAAACAGTGTCTGCTCCTGTCCAGGTTAGGCGTTGTCGCCAAGTATCTGGGTCATCATTACCACAGTGCATCAGTAGTACTACTTTTCCATCCATAATCGCTTGATGCAGTATCTCTAGTTTGCTTTCCGGAATGCCAATACGTTTTAAAGCGATCCCCAGATGGGTTGCCGTCGCGCCTGCGGTCATCAAACCAGCACCTATTGCAGCACCGGTGATGGCATCGATTAGTGGTCCTGTGATAAGTACAGCTCCGATTCCCGGCAACAAAAACAGCCCTGCGGCGCCAGCGATCAGTCCTGCAAGAGATCCCCATAATGCACCCTGAGTACCCCAGACCTTAAAGCGCTCTTTTTCGTTGCTATAGGCAATACCAAGAAAATCATCTCCCTGCCCACCTGCCTTGTGCAAGATGGATACCTGATCCATCGGAAAATCGTGTTTGATCATATCTTCGACAACAATGTTGGCATTGTCGGAGTTGTCAAACACCGCACCAACAAAATGATGAGATTGTTTGTTCATGTTATTTCTCCTTAATAGAGTTAGAAAAATTCAGTTGTCAATAATACACAAACTGCCATTGAGGTCAGTTGCCTAAATGACCGTGGTGCTCATTTTCACAAGCGGGCTGAATATGCTCATATCAATCCATCTGAGAGTGTTAACGCTGGATTTCGGGCAGTGATGTAAGCCTGATGAATAATTCAGTCGTTTTCCATTGCCGCCTGATACTCCCCCAGCATTGCCAAATGATTTAGTCGTGCGCGTTTGAGTAACGCCTGTTGCGCTGCGGGAACATTTTCAGTTTTGCCGAGCCAGGCCTGCAAAGCGGTTTGTTGTAACGCCCGGCCATAAGAAATCGTTAATCGCCAAGGCGCATCGGGCGCGTGCTGATTAATAGCATTTAAATTGGCAGTGGCTTCTTCAGGGCCCTGACCGCCAGATAAAAAGTTGATGCTGGGCACGGCAACAGGCACCGTGCGGCGTAAAACTTTGAGTGTTGCCGCGGCAACTTCATCTGGTTCAGCACGACGGCAGTCTTTACCGGGTAATATCATATTGGGTTTAAGTATCATTAACTCCAGCACAACATTGTGTCGTTGCAGAGCATCAAACACGGCATGTTGTACGGCCTCGGTGACCTCGGCGTGACGTTCAATATCATGCGTACCATCCATCAGTACTTCCGGTTCTA
>VAPK010042738.1_pt1 | contig 27477 bp, 26 predicted proteins | sample 3395031 | NCBI WGS metagenome assembly VAPK01 (sample SAMN08290443, study PRJNA428436) | hydrothermal vent metagenome | isolation source: Deep-sea hydrothermal vent chimney 1 | place: Pacific Ocean: Juan De Fuca Ridge
TATGTCAAAATCAGAAATGAAAATAGGAGAGATATCAAAACCAAGATTTGAGTTCAGAACATTTGGACAAAATTTTGATGAATCAGCTAAATTAATGGCTCGTTTATCTGGTCCGGTTCCAAAAAAAGTATGGGAAAGAGAGTCAGATGAAATCTATATTCTATCAAAAACAAATGATATTAACAATACAAAGATCCGTGACGGTAAAATGGATATCAAAACTTTTGTACAAACTGTTGATGGTTTAGAGCAATGGAATCCTTTGATGAAAGGAGAATTTCCAATCTCAAAAGAAGTACTTACCAAGGATGTTTTTCCTGCTTTTCAGGTAGAAATGCCAGAATTAACACAGAACACTTATACTTTAGAAGAATTTTTAGTAATGATTGATGCACATCCTGATCTTCAGGGTGTAAAAGTTCACAAGCAACGTTTTGGTTACATGGTAAATAATACGATTTGTGAAACAGGAAATATATTGATCAATGGGGCAAAAGTTGTAACAATTAATTCAGAGTCAACAGAGCTTGAAGATATTAAAAAAACGATGGCAGATTGTAAGCTGGAAGGTTTTGAGAATTTAAACTACTTACAAGCAATCAAAAGAGTTATTGGCTGGATTAACAAGCCATTGGCAAATTAAAAATTTTGGTCAATAGGCCATCATAGAATTGCTATAGCAGATATCCTGTAATAAAATGGGGGATAGGAGTTTACAGGATGTTTTTTCTTGTTTCAATATTTATACAATAAAAAAATTTAAAATGGAATTAAAGAATTTTTTAAAAAAAGCCAAAGAGCTGGTTGAATCCAATAATATTAAAAAAATTGTGGTTGGAAATGAATCAGCAGATCTGGATTCGATCGTTTCTGCCAATTTACTGGCTTTTACTTACAGTAAGATGAATGAGGAAAATATCATTCCTTTGATCAATTGTAACAAAAGAGATTACAAATTAAGAACAGAATCATACGGACTTTTAAAAAGATTTGATATTGATCAAAATGATTTGATTTTTGTGGATGATTTGGATGCTTCCTTACTGGAGAATCCAAAACATTTGCAGGTAATTATTGTTGATCATAACAAACTTCCGGATAATCTTAAAGCATGGGATGATTTTGTAGTTGCTGTTTTTGATCACCATCAAGATGTAGGAATGTATAAAAATGCCAGTCCTCGACTTTTTGAAACAGTTGGATCATGTGCTACTATGGTTGCCCGGTTTATATTAGAGAATAAACCTGAATTGTATAATGAGGAAGATTTCGCTATTTTAAATATTAGTCCTATTCTTGTAGATACAATAAATCTAGACCCAGAACAGAAAAGAGTGACGGATCTTGATATTGAAATCACAAGGAAATTGGAAAGTTTTATTTCCGTTGATTTACAGAAACTATATGATGATTTACAATTTATGAAATCTGATGTTAGTGCTTTGTCTTCCAGTGAATTGTTGCGTAAAGATTATAAGCAATGGGCAAATAAGAAAATGACTTATGGTATGGCAAGTGTGCCATTGTCTATTGAAAACTGGTTAAAAAAAGATAGTAATATTGAAAAAGCCTGTAGTGCTTATATGAAGGAAAATAACCTGGATATGTTGTTGGTAATGACAGCCTACATGGAAGGTTCATTCAAGCGTGAATTGATAGTGATTGCTCCTGATAAAGAGTTTTTGAATTCATTTAACAAGATGTTAAATGATGCAGGTTTGGGATTAACAGCCTATCCTAAAGATTTACAATCAGACCTTCATTTAGCAGCATTCCATCAAGGTGGATTAGGCTTTTCACGAAAAAAAATACAACCTTTAATTGAAGGATATCTAAAATAGAATACCAAATACCAACATTTTAAACTAATAACATTAAAAATGACAGAGGTAATACATAAAGAAAAAGAGATAGATGTTCTTGATATGAACAATTATAGAATGGAGAAACTTCCCAAAAGGGATAAATCAAAAGTTGAGAAATTTTTGATGAAAATAGGAGCTCCTCTGGCTATTATTACGTTTATTTTAATTCTGTATATATTTGATTTTTCTTTTTTACATAATTTTGATGTCACCAAATTAAGTGTGAATGCCAAGAAAAATTTTGATGCCATTGGTATGGAACAATTCATCTATTCCAATAAGGCAATGCTGGCAATATTTGCAGCTTCATTAATCCTTTGGATAACAGAAGCAATTCCAAATTATTTAACATCTCTCATACTGATTATCACTTTGGTACTTACCCATACCTTACCTGAGGTAGATGCCTACCATCAGTTGGGGCATAAAGTGATGTGGTTAAATATTATGTCGTTTATTTTGGCAAGTATGCTGGTAGCAACAGGTGTGGCAAAGCGTTTTGCCCTCTGGTTTATCATAAAATTTGGTCATAATGCCAATTCAGTAATTTTTAGTTTTTTGGTGATCAATGTAGTATTATCTCTATTTATTTCAGCTACAACTGCTAAATCAGCAATACTTTTACCCGTTTTTATGGTGGTTGCCGCTATTTATGGAGGAACCAGTAAGCATAAAAATAATTTTGGGAGAAATGTTCTTTTGCAGAATTTATTCCAGAATAATATGGGAGCCTCTTCTTTTTTAACAGGATCGGGAGCTAATTTACTTGCAGCTTCGTTAATTGCAGGAGCCATTGGAAGTGACATATTTTTCTCCCAATGGATGGAAGCTGCTTTTCCTGTAGCCCTGCTCTTAATGATCATTGGATGGTTTATCGGTGTAAAGATTATTTTTCCTATGTCACCTGAAGAAAGAAAACCTCAAATTGAAGGAGGAATGGATAGCTTAAAGAAGGAGCTTAAAAAATTAGGACCTGTGAGTTTTCAAGAAATAAAAGCCCTGCTTATATTTGGTAGTATTTTAGCTCTTTGGGTAACCGATAAATACCATGGAATTAGCCCAACTGCAGTTGCTTTTGTTGGAGGTATAGTTGCGTTATTGCCTAAAATCGGAATTATAAAGTGGAATGATGTGGATATACCCTGGCATCTTTTATTATTCTCTGCCGGAGCTTATACCTTAGGGGCAGGTTTTAAAGTAACTGATTTGCCTCAAATATCTGTAAACGCGGCATTTGACGCAATGGGTTTTGGTGCAGATACACCATTTTGGATTTTATATGTTGTTTTAACGGGAGGTATGGTTTTTAGTGCTTTGTTTATGCAGTCAAAAACGATGCGATCTATGATTTTTATTCCAATTGCTATTGGAGTTGCTGTCAGATTTGATTTTCCAATAATGAGTCTTGCCTTTCCTGTAGCAATGTTGATTGAGCATGTTTATGTACTGCCGTTTAATAGTAAGCCTGCCTTACTATTGTATTCTACAGATATGTACAGCATGTCTGATGCTTTTAAGTATGGTATAACCATGCAGGTTATTGCCTGGGGTATGTCTATTCTTATGGCGATGACCTATTTTAAATGGTTGGGGATAACACCAGATGGCTTATTTTAATGAAACTCATTTTTGAATAGTTAATAAAACGAATTCAAAATTGTAAGTTGAATTAATCCCGTTGAAAAGTGGGGTCTCATGAGTTACGTATTCTTAAGTTTAAATTTATTTGTAGTGAAACTTGAAATCTAAAACTCCTTTATGATAAAAAGCAGAATAAATATACATGATAGATTTTCAATTATTATTGATGTAAGTTATGATAAGCTTTTCAATAAAAAGAAATCAAAGTATACAACAATAACCTACCTGTTTTTTCCTGATAGTTTAAATATCAATAAAAAGACATACCCGCCAACAAAGTTTTATAACGATGTTCGTTTGTTTATAAAATATGAAATACCCAATTATACGTTAGATGACATCAATACCGGTGAGGAGTCTTTGTTTCAAAACTTAATAAGAAATACACAAAAATTCATTCATAATAGATCTGAAAAGAATCATTTGGTTTTTAAAGACCAGGTTAAAATGTTTGCATCTACTTTTTGCAGTCTGATCAGAAATGAAACAGAATCTATTATCAGGTCAAAAGATTTCCCAGATCAAAAATTTGATAATTTTCTACAAAAAATCCCCTTTATTTTAGCTGATTATAGAAAGCTGGTTGAAAAAACAAAGAAATCAGATGTAAAAGGAGAAGTGGTAAATGTGATTTTTTATGCAGATGAGCACATGAGTAATGTAGTTGAATTTCAGTTAATGAAACTGTATAATCATCTGGAGAGAAAAAACACACCTTCAGATAAACTTATACAATTGGTTCAGTTAATTAATAAAGAACAAAAGTATAAAAAGAAGGGTCATTACGATTCTGCAAAAGATAAAAAAATAAACCCTGATAAATTACTGTTTAAACAAAGTCAGTTAAAAAAGTATATTGAAAGTGTTTTCTTTTTAAATCAAGAGGTTCGTAAAGATGGGGCAGTGTTTGAACAAACTATGCTGGCATTTGCTGCCGGACTTGCTATGATTTTTTCTACCGGAATTGCATTTTATTATCAGCAGGCATATGGAAATTTCACCATGCCTTTTTTTATAGCGCTGGTAATGAGTTATATGTTAAAAGACAGGATCAAAGGGTTGATAAGTTTGTTATTTGTGAGCCGTTCCAGATTTTTCTTCAATGATTTTAAAATTAAGATAACCAATACGTTGGGAGAGAAAATAGGTATTTTTAAAGAGAATTTTATTTTTGTTCCAATGAAAAAACTTGGTCCAAAAGTAAAAAAATACCGATTGACAAATATGGTAATAAAAATGAGTGAGAAGTCTCTAAATGAACAGGTTATTCAGTATAAAAAGAAAGTTATTATCCATCCGAAAAAATTTGGAGAAGACCTGCCCGATAAAAATATCAATGGGTTAACAGATGTTACACGATTGAATTTTCATCGTTTTATTCAATATATGGATGATCCTAAAAAGGATTTTATTCTGGTGAAAAAAGGGGAAGTTTATCATAAAATTGCCAATAAGATCTATCATATCAATATTATCCAAAAATTCTATACAGAAGAAGGTATTGAGTTTCGTCGTTACCGGGTTATCATGAATAGAGATGGTATTCGAAGCATTGAAAAAGTTGCTCTAGAAAATCTTTAAATCTGTTTCAGTAGCATATGTTTTATTTGACAGGATTCTTCCAGTCTGAGGGAAACCAATTAAAATTAAAACGTTTCTATTTGATATACGGATTCTTATGAGTAAATAAATCTTTGTTTTTGATTTACTATATTTGCTTATATGCGAATATAAATCAGTTAATGGTTATGAAAGATTTAAAAACTACCAACACTTTATTGTTATTATTAGTTATCCCTGTTGTTTTTTATGTGTTAAAAATAATGTCATTTATTTTTATTCCTTTGGTTTTGTCCATGTTTATTTCTGTACTTTTTTTACCAATGATGCGGTGGCTTCAAAAGATTAAAATTCCTAAAAGTTTAAGAGTATTAATTGTGATTTTTGTAGTATTTATTTCCTTATGGGGGATTATAAAACTAATGATCTTATCAGGTTCACAGGTTGTAGAGCATAGTGGGGTGTTTATAGGAAAAGCCAAAGATCAAATGGATTCATTAATTGTTAGTATTGAATCTGTTTTAGGTGGGAATATTTCATCCAGTGACGAGTTGTTTTCACAAATTATTAAAAAAGTGGATGTGGCGAGTGAATTTGGTCCTACTATTACATATTTTAAAGGAACATTTACCATGATATTAATGACTGCCTTTTTCGTAGTTTTATGGTTGGCAGAATCTATAAATATCCAACAAATCATTAAAAGTATGATGACGGATCATAAATATGGCTCTGTAAAAACTTTTCTGGAGATAGAAAAGAACCTAATCACTTTTGTAAGAGTGAAAGTAGTTGTAAGTCTGCTTATAGGTGTCAGTACCGGGTTAGTTTGTTATTTTTTCGGTTTAAGTTTTCCAGTATTCTGGGGTTTATTTGCATTATTTGCAGTTTATGTTCAGTTAATCGGGCCACTTTTACAAATTGTTTTAATGACATTGTTCGCTTTGGTTGAATTTGATCTTTCTTCACATTTTGTATTTTTTATGATAGCTATTATATCCATTCATGTACTTATTGGAAGTGTACTTGAACCAATTTTTATGGGAAAATCATTCTCTATAAATGTGATTACTATTTTGATTATGTTAATGCTTTGGGGGTATATCTGGGGTATCCCGGGAATGATCTTATCAATACCAATAACCGTCTTTATTAAAATTGTTTTAGAACAGTTTCCGTCTACGCAGGGTTTGGCTATCCTGATGTCAGGAAATGAAAATATTGAAGAAGTTATTGCAAATAAAAAAGACCATCTGGATGGATAGTCTTATTAATTTATGTTAAGGTAAAATCACAGTAAATATCAGTATTTACTAGTTTAGGTCGTTAATGCAAAGCTTTAGTAAAATTCTCTAGTTTTGTTAACAGGTTAAAGATTTTTAAAAGCATTATCTAACCAGTCCATGCGTTTTATATACCAGTTCTTTAGATGCTCAACTTCTTCTTTATGAGAATTAAAATACACCGGATTAGGCCATACATATCTTCCAAATAAATTCCATCTTTTATCATTTTCATATTGTGCCCATTGGAGTTGTAAAGCATAGGAGTCAATTTTTTCAATAATTGAGTTCTGGTTATTTCTAAAATAAATAAATCGTTCTTTTACTTTATTTTTAAACACGGGGTCTTCAAACATTCTTTTATACCAGTGGTGATGTTTTACCCAAAAACCTTCAGGATACTCACATTCTGAATAATTTACATTTCCAAAAGCAAGATCAAAATCCCAGATCGGCCCCATTTTTATTTTTTCACCTGGAATTACATTTAAGAAAATACTTGAGAAATCTCTTGAATCCTGATTCTTTGTAATTTCGTTGATCAAATACCAATCAATAAAACTATCCATATCAATATATTTTGTGTATCCTAATTCAGGATTCGTGAAATCATCGCTCATCAAAACATTTTCAAACTCATTTAGTAATTCTTTGACATATTTATATTCACTGCTACCATATTCTAGTTTGGGTTCCTTGATATTTATTAAGAATTTATTTGTTTCAAAGTAGACGTCATCAGGATCCAGTCTGCCTAGTTGATCAATTTCCAGCAAGTAACCTGTATCTCCTATGGCAACTCTATTATCACTTTCTTCTACTTTTTGTGAAATATTATAAGTTCCCACATATGCATCATTTACAATTACTTCTGCATAAGTACTTTGGGGTGTCCATGCAAGTTTGCTCATGTGTCCCATTTCAAAAGAAATTTTATTTCTTATTAAAGATTTGTCAGAAAATTCAGCAAGAAAGATCCATTTTTTATCTTTTGGCATTTCAAGAAATTCTGTTTTGTCTGAAAACTTAAGCTGGTATGGTTTTTTATCACTTACCCACCATGTTGAATTACCTCTTCCTCTAATTTTCATATTTAATGATGGGAAATCCGCAAAATGTCTTCCACCATCAATAGAAACATTTCCTTTGCGATATTCTTCTTTAGAATCAATAGGAACACCTCCTTCCGTATAAATATAAACAATCGGTAAACCTGTAAAATGGGTAATATCAACTTTGTTTGCTACTTCTTTGCCATTTGAGTTTTTGACAGAATATGTTAAAACTTCTGAAAAATCATTAGAGTTTATGCCGCTAACCTGTAGTTCATTATCAATCCATACTTCTGATCCATTATATGTAAAAGTAGCTACCAGATTCTTTATGTCGGCTTGGTATGGAAGTCTGCCAGTAATTTTATTTTCCTCGATGAACATTCCGTAATTGTTATCCAGGCCAGGGTTGTTATTATGTAGAAATGAAAAGGTGTTAAATTTTATATCCTGTTTTTCATAGTCAGATATACCATCATCACCGCATGAAACCAATAACAGGCTTGTAAGCAAGAATACATTGAGTACTATATTTTTAAAATTCATTTTTCAAAAATTCATTTATTAGTGGGACCAAAGTACAATAAATAGTTTTGAATAATTCAACTTATTTATTTATTCTTAAAAAGTTAAAAATAAGATAACCAGTAAAGTACCTTTATTGCTTATGAATGTTTTGTTGCTAATTCGTTCTCTCTTAATTTTTAAATTTCTGTTTGTGGTTTCATCACTTCTGTATAAAATAAGATTTTCACATAATACTCTTGCCTTTTCCTTTCCAACTTTTATCTTTGCCCGATGCAAGCAGAAATAATTACTATTGGAGATGAGATCCTTATCGGACAGATTGTAGATACAAACTCGGCTTTTATAAGTAAAGAACTGAATAAAATGGGAGTGTCAGTTTATCAGATTACTTCTGTGCAGGATGATAAGGAACATATTTTAAAAGCTTTGGCTGAAGCTGAAGAAAATGCTGATATTATCATTGTTACAGGTGGTTTGGGACCGACGAAAGATGATATCACCAAACATACTTTTTGTACATATTTTGGAGATACCTTGGTGCAAAATGAGGAAGTATTAAAACATGTGGAGTTTTTATTTTCAAAGTATTTTAACATGCCAATTTCGGATGTGAACAGATTGCAGGCTTTGGTTCCTTCAAAAGCGAAAGTATTGTATAATAAGTATGGCACGGCTCCCGGTATGTGGATGGAGAAAAATAAGAAGGTATTTATTTCGCTTCCAGGTGTGCCCTTTGAAATGAAAGCACTGATCAAAGAGGAGGTAGTACCAAAATTACAGAAGCAATTTCATTTCCCCTATATATTACATAAGACATTATTGACTTACGGCATGGGGGAGAGTATTATTGCTGCAAGGCTGGAAAATTTTGAAGATAATTTACCAGAGGGTTTTAAACTGGCATATCTGCCTAATATGGGTAAAGTGAGATTGCGAATATCTGCAAAAGGAGCAGATAAAGAATTAGTTAAGTCTGAAATGAATAAGCTTGTTCAAAATCTGGCACATTTAGTCAAAGATATTTTTGTTGGTTTTGAAGAAGATGGTGCTATGGAAGTAATTATTCAGGAATTAATGGTTGACCGAAAGAAAACTTTTAGTACTGCCGAAAGTTGTACAGGAGGTAATATTGCCAAAATGATTACCTCAGTTGCCGGTGCTTCCCAATTTTTTAATGGATCGGTGGTAACTTATTCCGCGAAAGCAAAAAGAGAAATATTAAAAGTATCCTCCAAAACAATTGATAAACATTCGGTGGTTAGTGCACAGGTAGCAAAGGAAATGGCTACAAATTGCAAAAAAATATTTCATAGTGATTATGCTATCGCTACCACTGGTAATGCCGGCCCTACTACTGATAAAACGAATAAAACAGTTGGGGTGGTATTTATTGCTCTGGCTACTCCTGGTGGGGTTTTAGTGGAAGAATTTAACTTCGGACAACCTCGTGAAAAGGTGATTCAAAGAGCTTCTTTAAAGAGTATGGAAATGCTTAGAAAAGAAATTTTAAAAAACACAATAAATAGTTTGTGAGATTAGTAAAGAATTTATATTTTTGCACCTCGTTTTGAAAGAACAATTAAAACAGTTAAGAAATGTCAAGAGTTTGTGAGTTAACAGGAAAAAGAGCAATGGTTGGAAACAACGTTTCTCACGCATTAAATAGAACCAAAAGAAAGTTTAAAGTCAATTTAGTAAAAAAGCGTTTTTACTTACCTGAAGAGGATAAATGGATTACTTTAAAAGTTTCTACAAGAGCTTTAAAAAACATCAATAAAAAAGGTGTTGAAGCTGTTATCAAAGAAGCAAGAGCTAACGGTTACTTAAAAAAATAAGAAAAGATGGCAAAGAGCAAAGGAAATAGAATTCAGGTTATATTAGAATGTACAGAGCATAAAGCTTCGGGAAAGCCTGGAACTTCACGTTATATTACAACTAAGAATAAAAAGAACACACCAGATAGATTGCAGGTTAAAAAGTTTAACCCAATCTTGAAGAAAATGACAGTTCATAAAGAAATTAAATAAGTTAGGTTATGGCAAAGAAATCAGTAGCATCATTACAAACAGGTTCAAAAAGATTGACCAAAGCTATTAAAATGGTAAAATCAGAAAAAACAGGTGCTTACACGTTTGTTGAAAGCATTATGGATCCTTCTAAAGTAAATGATTTTTTGAATAAAAAATAATCATTGCTTATTAAAATATACAAAAGCTACTTTCGTTTGAGGGTAGCTTTTTTGGTTTTATAAAGTTGATAATTTGGTTAACTTTGTAATTCTTAAAATTAATTGATTAATTCCCTCAAAACTATGAGTTTATTTAAAAAATTATTCTCCAAAGAAAAAAAAGAAACATTAGATAAAGGATTGGAAAAAACCAGTACTTCTTTTTTTAACAAACTGACCAAGGCGGTTGCAGGTAAATCGGTTGTTGATGATGAGGTTTTAGATAATTTAGAAGAAGTTCTTGTTTCTTCGGATGTTGGAGTAGATACCACTCTAAAAATCATTGACAGAATTGAAGAAAGGGTAGCAAAAGATAAATATTTTGGTACTGATGAACTCAATAAGATTTTACGTGAAGAGATTGCTGCTTTACTGGCTTTGACCAATGTGGGCAATGAAACCGACTTCAATATTCCGGAAGGGGAAAAGCCCTATGTGATTATGGTAGTTGGTGTAAATGGCGTAGGTAAAACAACAACTATCGGTAAGCTTGCGGCTCAGTTTAAAAATAAGGGATTGAAAGTAGTTCTTGGGGCTGCAGATACTTTTAGAGCAGCAGCAATTGATCAGTTACAGGTTTGGGCAGATAGGGTAGATGTTCCAATGGTACGTCAGGATATGGGAAGTGATCCCGCTTCAGTGGCATTTGATACTTTGCAGTCTGCGGTGAATCAAAATGCAGATGTGGTGATTATAGATACTGCCGGACGATTACATAACAAGGTGAATTTAATGAATGAGCTTACCAAAATTAAAAGAGTTATGCAAAAGATAACTCCTGATAAACCAGATGAAGTACTATTGGTTTTAGATGGTTCCACCGGACAGAATGCATTTGAACAGGCAAAACAGTTTACAAAAGCTACAGAAGTTACTTCGCTGGCAGTTACCAAATTAGATGGTACTGCAAAAGGTGGTGTAGTGATTGGTATTTCTGATCAGTTTCAGATTCCGGTAAAATATATTGGAGTAGGAGAAGGCATAGAGGATCTGCAGGTTTTTAATAAAGTGGAGTTTGTAGATTCGTTTTTTAAGTAAAAAGTTTAAAGTAAAAAGTGAAAAGTCCTTCCCTTTGGGAAGGATTTAGGATGGGACATGAGAACAAAATCAGCCAAAAAAAATAAGATCAATGTAGTAACCCTTGGTTGCTCTAAAAACGTTTACGATAGTGAAGTTTTAATGGGACAATTAAAAGCAAATGGCAAAGAGGTTGTACATGAAGATAGCAAAGAAGATGGTAATATTGTGGTGATCAATACCTGTGGTTTTATTGGTGATGCTAAAGAAGAATCGATCAATACCATCTTGCATTTTGTTGCCAAAAAAGAAAACGGTGAAGTAGATAAAGTGTTTGTAACTGGTTGTTTAAGTGAGCGGTACAAACCCGATCTGGAAAAAGAAATTAGCAATGTAGATCAGTATTTTGGAACACATGATTTGCCAAACTTATTAAAAGTACTGGAAGCTGATTATAAGCATGAACTGATTGGTGAACGATTGACCACAACTCCAAAGCATTACGCTTACTTAAAAATTGCTGAGGGCTGTGACAGGCCTTGTTCTTTCTGTGCCATTCCTTTGATGCGTGGCGGGCATATTTCTACTCCTATGGAAGAGATTGTGATTGAAGCAGAAAAACTTGCTAAAAAAGGAGTGAAGGAATTGATCTTGATTGCTCAGGATCTAACTTATTACGGACTCGATATCTATAAAAAAAGAGCTTTGGCTGATTTGCTAAAAGAACTGGTTAAAGTGGAAGGAATAGAATGGATCAGGTTACATTATGCTTTTCCATCCGGATTTCCTTTGGATGTTTTAGAGGTAATGAAAAATGAACCGAAGGTTTGTAATTATCTTGATATTCCTTTACAGCATATCAACACAGATTTATTGAAATCAATGAAACGGGGTACAACCTCTGAAAAGACCTGGAAATTACTAACTCAGTTTAGAGATCGAGTTCCGGATATGGCGGTTAGAACTACTTTAATTGTTGGTTATCCGGGAGAAACTGAAGAGCAGTTTGAAGAATTAAAACAATTTGTAAAGGATTCTAAATTTGAACGAATGGGCTGTTTTGCTTACTCTCATGAGGAGAATACTTCAGCCTTTGATTTGGAAGATAATGTTCCTGAAGAGGTGAAACAAAAACGTGTTGTAGATCTAATGGAAGTGCAGGCGCAAATTTCATTCGATTTAAATCAGGAGAAAGTAGGGAAATTTTTTAAATGTATTTTCGACAGAAAGGAAGGAGATTATTTTATTGGTCGAACAGAATTTGATAGTCCGGATGTTGATAATGATGTTCTGGTAGATGCTACAAAACATTATATCCAAATTGGACAATTTGTCAATATTAAAATAACAGAAGCAACAGATTTTGACCTTTATGGTGAACCTGTTTTGTAGTGGCAGTATTCAGTGACAGTTAGTAATTTTGACCTTATTTTGAGTTCTTTTGGCAATCTTTTTGGAATAGCTCTTTCCGTTGAATCAAGGGTTGAAGCAATTTAATTTCAAATTCGGGGAATGGGAGAAAACCCCTCGCCTTTAGGCGAAGACTTTAGTTTAACTATCTTTGTAATATGCAAAAATACCGGAAAACATCCCATACTGTTTACGATATAAAATATCACTTAGTTTGGATAATGAAGTATCGTAAAAAGATATTAAAAGGAGAATTAGCAAGACGGACGAGTTAGGGAATTGATACGAGAAGTTTGCAAGGTAAATGAAGTTGAAATAATAAAGGGACATGTTTCGGAGGATCATGTTCATTTGTTTGTTTCTGTTCCTCCCCATATTTCTGTGAGTAAATTGATGCAATATATAAAAAGGGAAGAGTTCGAGAAAGATTATGTCAGAGTTTAAGACAGTATCAAAAATGTATTTGGGTAGGCATTTTTGGGCTCGAGGATATTTTGTAGTAAGTTCAGGAACAATAACAGATGAAATGATAAAGGAATATATAGAAAAATAGGATATTGAAGATAAGGATGGTGACTTCAAAATTTCAGGAGAATGAACTTTAGCTGCCTTGTAGGCAGAAATCAAATCTACCAGCTTGCAGCTGGTAGTAGTTTAATTTTGGATCTTTAATTTTAAATTTTTCAGTACATTTACTAAAACTTAATTATTTGAACAAACATTCTACCATACCATTTCAAAAAACTGGATATTTCACCAAGATTACCTGCGATTATTTAGATAAAAATAAAGATCTGCGTGAATTTTATAACAACTTTCCAAACCTAAAAGGATTTAGAAATCAGATTGATAATAAACGTAAGTCTTTTCAATTGAAATCTAGACAAGTATTGGTAAAATCACTTAATAACCAATATGCTGCATCCAATATTTCTGAAGAAACAAAACAGAACATTCATCTGTTGTCAAATGAAAATACTTTTACAGTCACAACTGGACATCAATTAAATTTATTTACCGGACCACTTTATTTTTTATATAAGATTGTTACAGCAATAAATCTTGCAGAGAAGTTGAAACTGGAATTCCCTGAGAATAATTTTGTTCCGGTTTATTGGATGGCTACGGAAGATCATGATTTTGAAGAGATCAAATTCTTTAATTATAAAGAGAAGAAAATAAGCTGGGAAAGAAAATCAACAGGAGCGGTTGGCAGGCTATCAACCAATGGTTTAGACACTGTTTTATCAGAGTTTTTGAAATTGCTTGGATCTGGTAAAAATGCAAAGTATTTAATAGACTTGTTTGAAAGATCCTATGTAAATCACGGTAATTTAACCGATGCAACCAGGTATATGGCAAATGAACTTTTTGCCGAGTTTGGTTTGGTAATTATAGATGGTGATGATAAGGAATTAAAAAAAGAATTTATTCCATATGTTAAGGAAGAGCTCTTACATCAGACTTGTTTTAAAGAAGTTTCAAATACTAATGAAAAACTAGGTAAGAATTATAAAATTCAGGTGAATCCCAGAGAAATTAATCTGTTCTATCTGGATGATAATTTGCGGGAAAGGATTGTTTTTGAAGAAGGAAATTTTAAGGTATTGAATACTAATATTTCGTTTTCTGAAAAGGAAATTATGGAAGAAGTTGGAAAGTATCCTGAAAAATTCAGTCCAAATGTAATGATGCGTCCGTTGTATGAAGAAACAGTACTTCCAAATATTTGTTATATCGGTGGAGGAGGAGAACTGGCATACTGGTTTGAATTAAATAGCTATTTTGAAAGTCAGCAAATACCTTTTCCGATTTTGCTTTTAAGAAATTCTGTTTTGTTGGTCAAAGAGAAACAACTGAAAAAACTCGAAAAATTAGGAGTTCCTTATTTGGATGTTTTTTTAAAAAAGAATGATCTTATCAATAAGAAAATAAAGGAGTTATCGGATATTTCAATTGATTTTACCACTCAAAGAAAAACACTGGAAGGTATTTTTAAAGAGTTAAAAGAGATTTCTCATTGTACAGATATGTCTTTTTTAGGAGCAGTAGAAGCACAACAAAAAAAGCAAATGAATGGTCTTGCAAATTTAGAGAGAAGATTGCTGGTAGCCCAGAAAAGGAAAATGAAAGATATTGTAGAAAGGATTTCTTCTCTTCATCATGAATTGTTTCCTCATGAATCCTTACAGGAAAGAAATGCAAATTTTTCTGAGTTTTATGAAGAAGAAGGAAATGATCTCATTATAAAATTGATATCTAACTTAGACCCATTAAAATTAGAATTTGATATAGTGACCTTGTAAGTTTTTTTGAATGAATATTTGCGTATTTTGGTATTCAAATCAAATCACATATTTCCAACGCTTTGTAGTATGCATTTGCCCGATATACTGAATCGTAATTGATGATCTCTTTTGGAGAGATCCAGAATACTTGATCAAATTCATCATCCTGAGGTTCTATTGTAGCGTTGGGATTGTATTTAATTTTGACAATACTAAGTTCCTGCCCCATAAATACGGGGTGTACATCTGGAGGGAACGGATATCTTATTTTTTCTAAATAGATTTTAATTATATCTTTATCTTTAAGTTGGTAGTCTAATTCTTCTAAAAGTTCTCTTTTGATTCCGGTGATGATATCTTCATTTTTTTTCAGTCCGCCCTGTGGAAATTTATAACTAACGTCTCTGGGAGAATATCCAAACAAGATCTTGTTTTCACTATTAACGATAATGGCCAATACTGCTTGTCTGTATATTTTCATTTGATAATATTTGTTTCTTATTGAATCTTATAAGGAAGCATTCGTGTTCTCAATTCTTGCTGTGATAAGGGTTTAAAAAAAGGAATGTTTCACTATTCAATACTTAAAGTGAAGGTATAAAAAAAATGGTTGAAAAAATCAACCATTTTTTATTATTTAGTAATCAAACAATATTGTTTGTGTATTTATCTAAGGAATAAAAAAGAAACCATCACAGCCACTTTGCTAAATACAGATGCATTCAAATTGAAAAATTTGCGGGTTCTTTTTATTTTTACTTCGGTTTTTTCAGTCACTGAAGAAACTAACTCAGAAACTTCTCCAATTAATTGATAACATGCATTGGTTAATTTCTCTTCTCTTGGTAGATAGTCACTTTGTGGATATAATATTAATAAAAAATCATCATTATTATTTGGAGATGTAAAACTGTCTTTAATTGTTTCTGCATTTTCATTGAGTAAAAATTCATTTCTAATTTCTCTAAACACAGATAATTTACTTTTGTCAATAATGGAAAGTTTATCCATTTCAAGAATTAATTCAACCTTCTGATCAAAATTTAATTTATGTTCTGAGCTATTTGAATTGTCAGAATTGATTTCCAGCTTCTCAGAAATAAAACCACTGATATTACTTTCAATAAACAAAGCTGATATAAAAAATTCATTTCTAATTTTAACCTCTATTTTTTCCATTTCTCCCATTTTTACTTTTGGTAAAACAAATAAAATAATTTACACATAGTGCTAATTATACTATTTAAACATAATTCGAGGGGAGTTATTATAAGGGGGTAAATCAATTTTATGCCAAAGCAAAGTCGTTGATTCTCAACAAAGTTAAATAAAATATATTGTTTTTCATATAAAATTAGGTTAAAATACCATTAAACAAGGATAAAATTCACCATTTTCCACTAGAAAAAGTCCTTTTAAATTGGCTTGAAGGGATATTATATGTTGAAATTTTTAGAGACGGTATACAACACCAACCATTATTCTTGGCATTAATTGAGGTTGTTTGATAGCCTTATTGGCATCTTTATATTCAAATGGAACATTTCCATTTTGATTATCGTTACGTGGGTTTATATTATCATTATTCGGACTATAGGATGTGTCATGCCCTTTTAACGTACTTCGGAAAAAATAATCAAGTCCGGTAGCAAAAACTAAATCTAAACGAGAATTTATTTTAAAATAACTTTCAGCTCCTAAGCCTATTCCCCATTGCTTTGATGTTACATCAAAATTTTCATTACCACCTATATAATTAAAATTTGCAGTAAAACTAGAATATCTTGGTCCAAAAACCAGATAGGAATCTTTTAAGTTAAAAAATTTATGAGACATCATATAATCAATTCTAAAATCAAAAGATTTCCCTTTTTTTTCAGCTACACCATTGGTGGCATTGTTAATGAAAATTCTACGTGCATCTGCTGCATTTCCAGGATTTAACCAATTGTAACCAATGCCAAAACGGAGATTACCAGGTAAACCTTCAGCAATATGATGAATGGTATAGTTACCAATAATACCAAGGCCTCTATTGTAGCCAGTTTGAATTCCGACAGATGATTTAGAATTAGATTTTACTTGGCTAAAGCTTGAAAAAGAGGTAATTAATAGAAGGAAAAATGTAATTATTAGCATTAATCTACGTTTCATTTTTATGCAATTTATATTTAATTTAATTACATTTAACGTAATTTGAGTAACAATATTTTGTAGATTTTGATTATTAACCCAAAGTAAAGTCATAAAAAAAACCTCAAAATTAAATTTCAAGGTTTTAAAATAGTTTTAAAAAAAATTATTTTTTAAATTTAGCGTATTTTGATTTGAATTTATCAATACGACCAGCTGTATCAACCAATTTCATTTTACCAGTATAGTATGGGTGAGAGGTTCTGGAGATCTCTAATTTGATCAATGGGTATTCAACACCATCCACATCTAATGTTTCTCTTGAATTTGCAGTTGACTTTGTTAAAAACACATCGCCATTTGACATGTCCTTAAAAGCTACCATTCTATAATTTTCCGGATGTATTCCTTTTCTCATCGTAAACTCATTTAAATTTTATACTTTCGCTTCTTTAAAAGAAAATTCAGCACCTGCTGATTTTGAGAGTGCAAATTTAAGTATTATTTTTAAATCTCAAACATTTATTTCGTTATTTTGCGTAAAAAATTTGAATATGAATAAATTATTTTCATTAGTGGTCGTTTTTGGGCTTCTTTTATTAAATTCTTGTGGCAATAAATACAAACTGGAATTAAAAAGCCCTAAGACAATTCAGGTAAATAAACTGTTAAAGATTTTAGTCATAGAAAAGAATGGTAAACCAATTGATTCTGTGCAGTATTTTATCAATGGACAGGCAATTTCAAATCATGAATCTGTTGACATCAATAATTTTAAACTTGGAAAACAGGCATTATCCGCAACAGTCTTCTATCAGGGGCAGCAAAGAAAGATTAATAATACTATTTACTTTATGGCTGCAACACCTCCGGTCGTGTATAATTATGAAATAGTGAAGGAGTATCCGCATGATAAAAATGCCTTTACACAGGGCTTTGAATTTCATGATGGATTTTTCTATGAAAGTACTGGTGAAAGAGGGAAATCTTCTTTGAGAAAGGTAGAAATGGAGACAGGTAAAGTATTACAAAAAGTAGACTTAGATAAAAAGTATTTTGGAGAAGGAATGACTATTTATAATGGAAAAATTTACTTATTGACCTGGCAAAAAAAGATTGGTTTTGTGTATGATCTGGAAACCTTTATGCTAGAAAAATCTTTTGACTATCAGCAAAGTAAAGAAGGATGGGGACTTACCCACAATGGTAAACAATTGATTAAAACGGATGGAACTGATAGAATGTGGTTTTTAAATCCGGAGACCTTAAAAGAAGAATCCTTTATAGAAACGTATACCAATAAACGAAAAGCTGAAAAACTAAATGAATTAGAGTATATCAAAGGAGAAATATTTGCCAATATTTGGCAGAAAAATTCAATACTAATCGTTAATCCCAAAAATGGTGCAATCGATGGAATCGTAAATTTAAAAGGTCTGCAAAGTAAAGCCGGTCAAAAAGGTGATAATAATGTTTTAAACGGTATTGCCTATGATGAAGTGAATGATCGGTTGTTTGTTACAGGTAAAAAATGGAATAAGGTTTTTGAAATTAAACTGGTAAAGAGATAGAAAATGTTAAAAATTATTTTTTACATATTTTCTTTTGTTTTTTTACTGTTTTATGCCTGTTCAGACGATGCTTTTGAAACTACTAAAAGTTCGGGTGATTTAAAATTTTCACGTGATACAGTCTTTTTAGATACAGTTTTTACAAATACCAGCAGTAGTACACGAACCCTGAAAATTTATAATAGATCCAATCAAAATATTACTATTCCTTCCATTCAATTGGGTAGAGGAGAACAATCTTTTTACAGATTAAATGTAGATGGAATTGCAGGTAAATCCTTTGAAAATATTGATATCATGTCTAAGGACAGTATTTTTGTTTTTGTTGAAGCTACCATTGATTTTAGCAGAATAACCAATCCAATTTATACAGATTCTATTGTTTTTGATAGTGGAAATAATTTGCAGGATGTAAAACTGGTAACCCTTGTACAGGATGCTCACTTTTTATTTCCAAAAAAAGATGCCGATGGAATCAAGGAAAAAATTATTTTGGGTATAAATGCAGATGGAGAAGAGATTGCTGTTGATGGTTTTTATTTAGATGGAGATACAGAGTGGAATAATGACAAACCTTATGTGGTTTATGGTTATGTTGGTGTACCTGAAAATAAAATATTGACTATAAACAAAGGTGTTAAAATTCATTTTCATAAAAATTCAGGATTGCTTGTTGAGAAAGGAGCAACTTTAAAAGTAAATGGCTCATTGGGCGAAGAAGTGATCTTTGAGGGTGATCGTTTAGAACCTGGTTTTAGTGAAATTCCCGGTCAGTGGGGAACTATCTGGTTAAGAGCAGGAAGTAAAGATCATGAGATTGATTATGCTATTATAAAAAATAATACCATCGGTATTTTGATGGACTCAATTGGCAGTTTAACTGAGCCAACATTAAGAATTAAAAATACACAGATCTACAATAATTCCACATATGGTATTTTGGGGAGGACCGCCAATATCAAAGGAGAAAACCTAGTAATAGCAAATAGTGGTCAGTCTGTTTTAGGTTGTACAATAGGAGGAACTTATAATTTCTCACACTCTACATTTGCAAATTATTGGAGCAACAGCTTACGAAGTTTACCGGCAGTTTTAATTAATAACTATTTAAAATACCAACAGTCTAACGACTCAGAAGCTCTTTTGGTGAGAGATTTAAATGCTGCTAATTTTACGAATTGTATTGTTGATGGAAGTCAGAATATTGAATTTTTTCTGGATCAGGCAGAAGGCTCTGTTTTTAATTACAATTTTAAAAATAATTTGCTAAAATTTAATGACCCGGGTGGTAAGTATAAAGATAACCCCTTGTTTAATTTTGAAGATGATAGCCATTACCAGAGCAATATTTTTAATGGCAAAAGTGATTTTAAAAATATTGATCTTAACCAGTTGATTATTGGAGTAGAATCAGATGCTGTTGATAAAGCAGATAAGAATACTTCGCTTAAAATACCACGAGATATTTTAAGAGTTAACAGAACAATTGATCCTGATATTGGTGCTTATCAGCATATTATTTTTGAATAGGAAGAGTAAAGTTTAAGATTATGGAGTCAAAAAATATTATAATTACAGGTGCAAGCAGAGGAATAGGCTTTGAATTGGTAAAATATTTAAGTAAGCAAAATCATCATGTGCTTGCTTTGACCAGGAATGGAAAAAAAATTGATCTTCTGCAAAAGCCACAGCCTAATATTGTCATTTTAAAAGTAGATATTACCAAAGAAGAAGATTTGAATGTTGTTTTTGATTTTGTGAAAACCCAATGGAACAAGGTGGATATTCTTATACACAATGCAGGAATGTTAATTCATAAGCCATTTTTAGAAACTTCTATAGATGATTTTATGGATGTATATAAGGTAAATGTTTTTGCTGTTGCCGAACTTACAAAAAAAATGATACCTTTTTTACATTTTGAAAGTCATGTGGTTGCTATAAGCAGCATGGGTGGAATTCAGGGAAGTTTAAAGTTTTCCGGACTTTCAGCTTACAGTTCTTCCAAAGGAGCAGTTATAACTCTGATGGAATTACTTGCTGAAGAATATAAAGAAAGTGGAATTGCATTCAATACCCTGGCACTGGGAGCAGTACAAACTGAAATGCTGGCTCAGGCTTTTCCTGATTTTAAGGCACCGGTTACTGCAGAAGAAATGGCAGCTTATATTGGTCAGTTTTCCCTTACGGGGAATAAAGTATATAACGGAAAAATTTTACAGGTTTCCAATTCAACACCCTAAATGGTATTTGAGGTTTTATGTTCTATTCTAAACCCGAAATAATTAATATGAATCAAATATTTAATTCTAAATAGGATTGGTTTTGTATTTTTGAATTGCTAAACTTCGTTTGTTTGAAAGAGTATAAAGAAATTTTATCAAAATACCTTCCCGAGAATTCGGTAGATCTTATCATTGAATTACTAGACAAAAACCCCTGTTATTTAAAAATAGTAAATAATCGAAGAACCAAACATGGTGATTTTAGAAAAATGCCAAATGGTAATTACCAGATCACTATTAATGATGGATTGAATCCTTATCGGTTTTTACTAACTTTGGTACACGAAATTGCGCATCTTGTTACCTATAAAAAGTATAAAAGAGTAAAACCCCATGGTCTGGAGTGGAAAAGAAACTTCCAGCATTTAATGCTGCCATTTTTGAACCCGGATATTATTCCTAATGAAATTATGGGGATATTAGCAAAATATATGATCAATCCTAAAGCGAGTACAGATGCTGATATTCATTTGTCGTATGCATTAAAAAAATACGATAAAGAAAATGGAAAGCAGTTGATTTTTGAATTGCCTTTATCTGCAAAATTTGTGCACAATAATCGTATTTTTGTGAAAGGGGATAAAAGAAGAACCAGACATGAATGTACGGAGTTCCATACAGGAAAAAAATATTTGTTTCATGCCAATGCAGAGGTTGACCTATTGAAAAAATAAAGTAAATAATGAAATAAAAATTATGAATAAAAATTATTATGCTGTAATCATGGCAGGAGGTGTAGGATCAAGATTCTGGCCGGTAAGTACAGAAGAGAATCCAAAACAATTTCACGATATGCTGGGGACAGGCAGGTCATTGATTCAAAACACTTTTGACAGGTTAAGTAAATTAATCCCGACAGAGAATATATTGATTGCAACAAATAAGAAGTACAAAGATTTGGTATTGACTCATTTGCCTGAGGTAAGTGAGAATCAGGTTCTGTTGGAACCGGCAATGCGAAATACTGCACCTTGTATTTTGTATAGCGCATTGAAGATAAAAAATCAAAATCCGGATGCTGTGATGATTGTTGCACCATCCGATCATTTTATCGAAAATGAAGAAGAATTTGTTAATAATGTGGAGACTGCTTTCAATGCCTGCGAATCACAGGATATTTTAATGACTCTGGGAATCAAACCTTCTGGTCCGAATACCGGTTATGGTTATATTCAATTTGACGATTCCGTGAAAGCGATTAAAAAAGTAAAGAATTTTACTGAAAAACCAGATTTAGAAACGGCTAAAACATTTATTGCTCAGGGTGATTATTTATGGAATGCCGGTATTTTTATCTGGAGTGTAAAAAGTATCATCAAGGCATTTGAAAATAGTCTTGAAGGAATATGTTCCTTATTTAATCAAGGGAATTCTTACTGGAATACGAGTAAAGAATCTGATTTTATTGAAAATAATTATGGAAAGGCAGAAAATGTTTCCATTGACTATGGAATAATGGAATCTGCTAAAAATGTATATGTATTGCCGGTAGAATTTGGGTGGAACGATCTGGGAACCTGGGGTTCGCTTTATGATAAATTGGATAAAAATGAAAGTAATAATGCAGTGATCAATGCCCGCACGATTTTTAAAAATGCAAATAACAATATTGTACGTTCACAAAGTGGGAAAAAAGTGGTGGTTCAGGGACTGAATGATTTTATCATTGTGGAAACTGATGATACTATCATGATTCTGCCAAAATCTGCTGAACAGGAGATCAAACAACTGTCAAAAGAGGCTCAGGAAACGCTAAAGGATCAATAAATTTTCATTAGATTTACTATGTCAACCAAAACCTGCCAGCAGATATGGAAGAAAAAAAAGAGGATATAGAGAAAAAAGAAGAAGAACAGAAGGAAAAAGAGAAGATTATTAATGAAATTCAGGATGAAAAAATAGGAGAACATAAGGAGGAGGTTAAAAAAGAGTTTAAAAGTTTTTCTCAAAGTGCAAAGGACTTTCTATATGAAGTGCTTAATATCAAGTTAGGAACAGATAAAGAAGCTACTTCTGAATCCATTAAGAAAGGTATTTCCATGAAAGGTCATACTGCATGGATACTTGTTTTTTCTATTTTTATTGCTTCCATAGGACTGAACATGAGCTCACCTGCAATTGTAATAGGTGCTATGCTTATTTCTCCATTGATGGGTCCAATTTTGGGAATAGGATTCTCTGTTGGAATAAATGATGTGGATACCTTAAAGTCATCACTTATTAACTTTATAGTGATGGTGGTTCTGAGTCTTTTAGCTTCTTTTTTATTTTTTAGTATTCCTGTTTTTAAAGAAGCAACCCCTGAAATTATTGCCCGAACACGCCCAGATGTTAGAGATGTTTTAATTGGAATAGCAGGTGGTTTAGCATTGTTTGTTTCTATTAGCAGGCCCCGACCTGAGTTCAATACGGTAGCCGGTGTTGCAATTGCCACTGCTTTAATGCCTCCATTGTGTACTGCAGGATTTGGATTGGCAACTCATAATATGGATTATTTTGTAGGAGCAATATTTCTTTTTTCTATTAATTCAACTTTTATTGCTCTTGCTACTTTTGTAATTACCAAGTATTTGCGTTTTCCAATGGTAAAGTACCTTAATAAAACAAAACAAAAAAGAATTTCGCAACTGGCATATACTATAGCTACTATCATTATTGCTTTTAGTATTTATTTGTTTTATCAATTATATTTAGAGAATCATTATAAAATGCAGGCTGAAAAGTTTATTCATGGAATTAAGAGTGAAGGTGTTCACCTTATCGGAGATGATAAAGATATCATAGACTATGAAAATAAAATGATCAAACTGTATATTTTTGGAAGTAGTTATTCCCCTAAAGATGAGAAGCGATGGGATATGCAGTTGGCAGAACTGGGATTAGAAGACACAAAACTTGAAATTCTGAAAAGTCAGAATGATGGTGAAATCAGGAGTGATATTGATGATATGAAAGATCAATATATAAAAAATCATGGATTGCTTTCGGTTAAGGATGAATTTATCAGAGAGAAGGATGTAAGAATTAATGAATTAGAAAAAGATCTGAGAAAGTATTATGATAATGAAATTATATTTGAGCAATTAATTGAGGAAATCAAAATCAATTATTCTGATCTGAAAAAAATTAGTTTTGCTAGAGAATTTGTTTCTAATTTTAGAAAAATTGATACAATAAATGTAATATCATTACAATGGAAGGCTAAATTAGAAGATAAAGAAATAAAGAGACAGGAAAAGAAATTTCAAAAGTGGATGGAAAAAAGAATGAAAATTAAGCACATCGAAATTCGCCAGTTAAAATAATGAATAACCGAGAAAATCAATTACAGGCATTTGGTAAATTACTGGATATTATGGATGAGATCCGTGAAAAATGCCCATGGGATAAAAAACAAACCTATACATCTTTACGCCATTTAACCATTGAAGAAACCTATGAATTAGGAGATGCTATATTGGATAATGATTTACCAGAGATCAAGAAAGAATTAGGAGACTTGTTGTTGCATATTGTGTTTTATGCCAAGATTGCATCAGAATCACAATCTTTTGATATTGCCGATGTGATACAATCAATCAATGAAAAACTGATACACCGACACCCTCATGTATTTGGTGATGTAGAGGTTGGCTCTGAAGAAGAGGTAGCAAAAAACTGGGAGAAACTAAAGCTAAAAGAAGGAAGAAAGTCTGTTTTAGAAGGTGTTCCTAAATCATTGCCAGCGATGGTGAAAGCGAGTAGAATTCAGGATAAAGCTGCCTCTGCTGGATTTGACTGGGAACATTCAGAACAGGTACTTGAAAAAGTACAGGAAGAAATTTCAGAATTGTACCATGAAGTAAAAAAGCAAGATAAATCAAAGATGGAAGCAGAATTAGGAGATGTTTTGTTTTCTATTATAAATTATGCCAGATTTATCAAAGTTGATCCGGAAAGTGCTTTAGAAAGAACCAATAAAAAGTTTATCAATCGTTTTCAATTCCTTGAAAAAGAAACTAAAAAGCAAGGGAAGCAAATTTCTGAAATGAGTTTAGAAGAAATGGATGTTTACTGGGAAAAGTCAAAAGAACACTATAAATAAAAAAACCTTCAAAATATCTTAAAAAAATAATTTTGAGGTGTTATGTTTATATAACATTGCTACTATTCAAATAATTTTTCAGAAAGTATTTCTGTCCATTCTATCAGAGCCTCACGATCAGCTTCGCTCAATTTTGCATCTGGGTGTGTGATCGGATAGGATTCCAAAGGCATTTCCTTCTCTTCAATTGCAGATGATATATCATCAAGTGCTTCCGCTTTATCTGCTTTGTTCAAAGTATTCCAGTTTGAAAAATTTAATTCTTTTCTACCTTCATTGATATGATCATAAAGCAACCATTTTACAGGAGCAATATTTGCATACCATGGGTAAATAGTTTCATTTGAATGACAGTCATAACAAGCTGATCTAAGCATAGAAGCTATATGCTCTGTCGTTTTTGTGTTTTTAATCAGGTCATTGGGATTTACCTCTGTAACCTCAGGTCTTTCACTTGGATAAATTTGCATAAGCAATACAATGCCGATTAATGAGTACAAAAATATTTTCTTTTTATCCATATTTTTTAAATTAAATTACCAAAGTTGAAAAATTATTCTCCCATTAATGTTTTGCGCTGACCTTCAGCCCAACCGACAAGTAATGCAGATTCATCAGCTGTTAAAGTCTTATCCGGATATTTAGTCAAGAACTTTTTAGGAGGCATTTTCTTTTTATGTAATTCCTTTGTGATTTTCCCTAATTTGCTAATGATTTTACTTTTTGAATATGCATCATTTGTAAATTTGTCAAAATTCAACTTTCCTTTACTCTTGGCACTTTTTGATTCTGAATTGTGACAACCATAGCATTTGTTTTTCACAATTGCCATTACATCATCTGGAATAACAATACTATCTACATTGGTAAATTTTTCATTATCCGTTTTAGGTTCTGTAGTGTAAGACAGCATTACAAAGGATAGAGTTAACAATCCAAAAGCTGCAAACAGACTTAATCTTTTTTTCATTATTTATATTTTTATAGTTATATAGCAAAAGTAATATTTTTTTTAAGAACCTTTATCTGAATAGTTCATCTTAATTTTTTGATCCATTTTGTAAAATATCATTAACTTTAATTTTTTAATTAAATTTGTAGCAATGAGAAGAAATATAATACTATTTGGATTTTTAACCTTGATTTATACTGTTTATGGGCAAAATGAATCAGAGTTTTCAGGAAAAACCATCAGCTTTAACAGTAGTGATGGGGTGAAAATTACAGCAGATTTATATATGGTGCATAAAAGAAATGCTCCATTTATTATTTTATTTCATCAGGCGAGATATAGTCGTGGCGAATATCGGGAGATTGCTCCTAAACTGAATGCTATGGGTTTTAATTGTATGGCTATTGATCAAAGATCGGGTAAACAAGTGAACGGTGTGGTCAATCAAACACATTTAGAAGCTGTAAAAATGAATAAAGCAACCGAGTATGTCGATGCAATTCCAGATTTGGAAGCTGCTTTTTCTTATATAAAAAATAAGATCAAGCCAGATAAGATCATCATTTGGGGAAGTTCTTATTCATCAGCATTGGTTTTTTATTTAGGAAGTGTTCACAGCAAAGATATTGCTGGTATTTTGTCATTTTCACCAGGAGAATATTTTAAGATTGATGGAAAAGGAATTAGTGCATTTGCAGTCGAAGTGAAATGTCCGGTATTTATCACTTCTTCCGGTAAAGAGCACAAACAATGGAAAGGGATTTATGATGCTTTAAACACACAGAAATCTTATTTTCTGCCTACTTCTGCAGAAGGCCGACATGGTTCAAAAGCACTATGGATAGATAATAAGAATAATAAGCAGTACTGGAAAGTAGTAAAAGCATTTTTATTGCAGTTCAAACAACACTAAAAACAATATTTAAACAAAAATTTTATTTAATGAAACGTATAACATATTTAGTCATTATATTTTTTTTAGTTTCACTGGTGAATTGTACCAAAGAACAAAACAAAGTAAATAATGCTACCTCAAATGAAATTCCCTTTGCTATTGTGATCCACGGAGGAGCCGGAACGATAAAAAAAGAGTTTATTACTGATGAAAAAGAAAAGGAAATAACTGCTAAATTACAGGAAGCGATGGATGCTGGTTATGCTGTTTTGAAAAATGGAGGAAAATCATTGGATGCAGTTCAGGTAGCTATCAATGTCATGGAGAATTCCCCTTTATTCAATGCAGGGAAAGGTGCGGTTTTTAATAGCAATGGTAAAAATGAAATGGATGCCTCCATCATGGATGGGGAAACACTGAATGCAGGAGCGGTTGCCGGTGTGCAAAATATTAAAAACCCAATCAATGTTGCCAGGCTGGTAATGGACAGTATAAATCATGTGATGTTAAGTGGAAAAGGGGCTGAAGCCTTTGCGAAAAAATTCAATATACAATTTGAAGAAGATGCATATTTTTATAATGAAAGAAGATGGAATAGTTTGATGAAACTAAAACAAAAGAATGGTGAAAAAGTATTAATCAAAAATCCTCATGGTTTAACTACAAACTATGTGGACGAACATAAA
>VAPK010120537.1_pt1 | contig 27440 bp, 22 predicted proteins | sample 3395031 | NCBI WGS metagenome assembly VAPK01 (sample SAMN08290443, study PRJNA428436) | hydrothermal vent metagenome | isolation source: Deep-sea hydrothermal vent chimney 1 | place: Pacific Ocean: Juan De Fuca Ridge
GAAATTTGGCCGGGTAAAGGCTGGTATACCGAAATACTTGCGCCCTATTTAAAACAAGGTGGCGGGCAATTTATCGCAGCTGGCTTTCCCTTACATGTCGGGCCACAATGGCGCCAAGATATGCAGCAGGAATTACAAGATTACTTGGCCAGCAAACCCATCTACTATGATGCCGTTAGCTATGCACAAATAGGCCCACCTTCTTTTTGGTTATTAGGTAAAAATAACAGTGTCGACACTGTTTTAACCTTTAGAAATGTACATAACTGGGTAAAAGGTGGCTACGAAAAAGAAATGTTTAATGCCATGTATCAAGTGCTTAAAGCGGGCGGTATTTTAGGCATTGTTGAACATAGAGCGAAAGCTGGTACAAATATTGAAACAATGAAACTATCAGGCTATATGACAGAGCAACTCGTTATTGAACTAGCACAACAAGCAGGCTTTGTATTAGAAAGCAGTTCAGAAATTAATGCCAACCCGAAAGATACCAAAGACCATGCCAAAGGTGTTTGGACATTGCCGCCGACCTTACGTTTAGGTGATGAAAATAAAGAAAAATACTTAGCCATTGGCGAGAGTGATCGGATGACGCTTAAATTCAAAAAACCGTAAATCAATGGAGTCTCGCTCCATTGACAATATTTAAGTTTCACTCAGCATTTGTAAATAAAGCGCTTCAACCTTATCGCGCGCCCAAGGTGTTTTTCGCAAAAACGTTAAGCTCGATTTAATACTAGGGTCATGACTAAAACAATTGATGGGAATAGCTTCCGCTAACGTCTGCCAGCCATAATTCGCGACCAAATCGGTGACTATTTGTTTAAGTGTTACGCCATGTAATGGATTATTAGGTTGTGCGGATGATTCATTAAGCATGACTACTCCCGATTATTACTTAGGAGGAACAGGCAGTTTTTTCTTCTTCGGCTTCTTCGTTTCTTTATTACTTTTTTGACCTTTTCCCATGATATTTCTCCTATAAAGTAAGATTAGTTCATCATAGGCTTTCACAACTGACTTCACAATCGACTTAGCAATTTATTGCTTAGCGAGATTGGGGAAGACCCTTGCGGTCTTAACGGGTGTAGTGCTTAGCGAGATTGGGGAAGACCCCTGCGGTCTTGCGGATGTTTCAACCGACTTACTGGTTTCTCAACTGACTTGGTGGTTTATCCACCTAGCGAAGTTGGTGATGCCCGTTACGAGTACAGCGGTTAGCGAGGTAAAGTAACACACCTAAAAACGAAAGAGTAATTTTCACTAGATTAAAGGAGTCTGAACTACCCCAATTATTACAATTATTCTATTTGACCCCAATTATTCTATTATTAATGTTCGAGCCTAGATTGGTTCCCCGACCTGGGCTCGAACCAGAGACACACGGATTAACAGTCCTATGCCCTAAACCATAATTTACCAATATATTCAATATCTTACGTGAAGGTTATGCCTAATAAAATATCAACTTCACTACTACCTTAGCCTTATTTAGCGGTATTCACACTTCTTTTATTAGGCAGTTTCCTGTTCTTGTTATCATTGTTTATATAGACGGAATAATGTCAAATTGAAACCTTTTATATATCTCGGTTACTAACAATATATGCATGTTCCATTTTGGCATTTAACTGATGCCAGTCTTAATTTGTTAATCACGGTCAATAACTAAAGGAGAAGATCATGAGCGTATTAGAAACTTTCAAAAAGTTAAAAGCAGAAGGAAAGAAAATTGTAGTTGTTACTTCTTATGACTACTGGAGTGCAAAGATTCTTAACGACACAGACGTAAATGGTATTTTAATTGGTGATTGTTCGTCTATGGTAATGCATGGCCATGAAAACACAATGAATTCTGATGTGGAAACAATTGCGATGCACACCAGAGCGGTAAGAAAAGGAGCAAAAGACAAATTCCTTATTGCTGCTATGCCTTTTATGAGTAATAGAAAGGGGATGAAGGAGACAATGGATAACGTTGAAATCTTAATCAAGGCTGGAGCAAATGCACTTAAAATAGAAGGTGTTGATGGAAACGAAGAGCTCTATGCTCATCTTTCTCAATCAGGTATTCCAACAATCGGACACATTGGCCTTACACCATCTCACCACAATGCAATCGGTGGATTTAAAGCTCAAGGCAAAACCATTGAAAGTGAGCTTAGCCTCATTGAAGAAGCAAAAAAACTTGATCAGCTTGGATGTATAGCAATCGTTTTAGAAGCTGTTCCACAGCACGTAGGTGCCGCGGTTAGAGACGCAGTTTCTATCCCAGTAGTCGGTGTCGGAGCAGGATTGGACGTAGATGGACAGGCACTGGTTCTTCAAGATATGCTAGGATTTTCTACAGACTTCAAGCCTAAATTCGTAAGAACATACATGAATGGAGCCGATCTTATCAAAGATGCCGTAAATCAGTTCGCAGCTGATGTGCATGCAGAAGCATTCCCATCAGCAAAAGAAACTTACGCACCGGCTAAGGAACAGCTACTTAAGAAATAAATAGCGCTTACATTATTCTAATATCTATAGAAACGAAAAAGCCCCACATTTCTGTGAGGCCTGTCTTGTTTGGCTCACCAATCCAGACAAAAATAAGAACTGGGTTCTTTCGTTCTTTGAGAATAATTGCATGACACTTAAATATAATTAAGCTTCACTCAGCATTTGTAAATAAAGTGTCTCAACCTTATCCCGCGCCCATGGTGTTTTGCGCAAAAACGTTAAACTAGACTTAATGCTAGGGTCATGGCTAAAACAATTGATGGGGATAGCTTCCGCTAACGTCTGCCAGCCATAATGCGCAACCAAATCGGTCACTATTTTTTTGAGCGTTACGCCATGTAATGGATTATTAGGTTGCACAGGTGATTGGTTTGACATCACACTCGACTAACCACCGCAGTGGATAGCGAAGTTAGGGAATACCTATGCGGTTTTAACGGGGTTAATTTACTTAGGCGGAACAGGCAGCTTTTCCTTTTTCGGCTTCTTCGTTTCTTTATTACTTTTCTGACCTTTTCCCATGATGCTTCTCCTATAAAGAACTATCACCCCATCATAGGCTTTCACAACTGACTTCACAATCGACTTAGCAATTTATTGCTTAGCGAGATTGGGGAAGACCCTTGCGGTCTTTACGGGTGCAGTGACTAGCGAAGTTGGGGACGCCCCTTGCGGGTGTAACTCCTTTATTTTTTGATTTTACTCTTGTTCGAGCCTAGGTTGCTTCACCAAATCAGACAAAACTGAGAACTGGACAGAAGTGATCTGTTTAACTGCCAATTCTGTTCGATAGCTCAGACAAAAGCTGTTCTGAAAATGGTTTACTTTTTGCCATATTGATCAAGTTTACTAAGCCCTTAGTCTTATCTACATAACTGTTAACTGCAAGTATTAGAATCCCACATGCTTCATCAAACAAATCTTGATCGTAAGTATCTAAGTTTATTTGGGCTAAGTCGTCAAATGTGTACTCTGTCTTATTTAATATTATTGAGGTGGCGACTCTAGCCAAGTGAAGTTTTAAATTAGATGTGGCTTTCTTTTCCTCAGTATTTAGTAAGCCGCAATACTCATTAGTTTTCTTAAGGATTAGGCAGCAATTCAAATATGCACCAAAATCATTACTTTCGTCAAAAATCCTATTGTAGGTCTTATCATCTTTTATTAATGATGTTGGTTTGGTTCTAGCACTATGGGGACTATCAAAACCTATAGTTTCTATTGCTTGGGCCGCAAATTGTATGCTGAATATTTTAGCTGCTGGTTTGCTTTGGTTTTTGTAGTAGTTTTTACGTCTATCATAATATAAGCCATGATTTAAGAAGTAGAGCTCCATTTTTTTCTGAGTGGTATCTGAGGCTCTTAATGTCGTAGCTGAAACGGCATTTTGACTATTTGTTGATTCGATAATGTTGTCAATTATGTCTTTATCATTATTGATAATAACTTTAACTAAAACTGACCTTTCATCACTTTCAGAACCGTCATGAGAATTAAATATTGAGTATGAAGATTGTAGACCGTTAACTATTTGTACATTATCAATAGATAGTGATCTTCCAGCTAGATTTGGATTTTCGGCAATCATGGTTATGCCATTATTAAGCCACCAAAAATCACTTAAAGTGTTTTCAGCTAATGTTTTAGCAATTTTTTTATTAACGTCGATCGTAGAGCCTTGAAAGTCTCGTATATTACTTTCAAATATATGTTCTTTTATTGAACCATCAGTATGGGTTAAAAATTTCTTATATTCACCAAGTTTAACTGTGCCCATATAACCGATACCTGTTTGTCCAAATGATGTAGATAAAGGCTGGTCTTTGAAAGGCAGTGTAAACCTTGATGCTATTCTTGTTTGATACAAACCTATTAGTTCTTCGCAGCTAAAGCAGTTAAAATCTACGGACGCATTAGCACAATGACTACTTACCAGCTGAATCAGTTGATCTGTTTTAGATTGGAATGCAGTATTGTATTCAACCACTGCAGCAAGGCAGCAGTAGTTGAATCCTATATTGATTACACCTCCCGAAACTGAAGTGTCCATCCAAGCTTTCCTCAGGATCGTGATTTTTTCAAAAAGTGCTGGATTAAATCTTTCGAATAGTGCCTTTTCATCTTTGTTTAAGTTGAAAATCACCTCGCAAGAGCTGAGTAATTTATCTATAGTTACTTCTTTAAGAGACTTTTCAGTTTTACATTGAGTGATAGTCACACTAGTGACTGTAGAGTTTGAAAAATCTATTTCCTCTAAATCCCCTATAGACTCAACCACCTCATTGTCGACTCTTATAATGACAGAGTCTATTCCCCCATCATTGCCACCATCGACTATGGAGTTAGATATGCTATCAAAAGACATGTCGATATTTTTCGTTACTTGCGTTAATGCAAACAACTCAAAAATTTCACTGTCTTTAATCTCTAAAGAATTTTCCTCTTTATATTTTTGAACACATCCATTTAATATTTTTAGATTATTAGACATTAACCAAACCTCAATTTGTTAGGTTCATTCCCCGTTCATGTAACACGGGGAGCTATAAATACACATACAACCACAATAGTTACATGCTGCGTACTAATCAATACCGTTTTTGGTAGGTAAAGCTCTATTTACTCTCTACTTTTTTTGCACTTGCCTTATGTGCAACAACTTTTTCAATCTTGTCATGCGCAAGAATTAGCGCCTCATTCCCAAGCCAAAATGCGCAGTGAGTTGTATTACATATTATTTGTTGCGCCCTTTTTGGGGAGTCGGCATTTGAAAAATGTAACATTACCCATTTACTCTCATTATCATTAAATTTTTCTAAGCTTATTACAGCTAATTCCGTACCACTCTTATAGGCAAACCCTGCTACAAGAATAGTCACTAAGAAAATTAAAAAAGCACCTATAAAATATTGATAAATAGCTTCGCTCTTTTCAACAAAGTCACCAATTTTTTGTTTTATTTCAGGATTTTTTTTATCTATTCTAAGCTTTCTGCTAAAAAACCTAATTTGTATAGCTTGCACACGAGAGTTTGACGCAAGTACATAAGCAATCACAGCCATAAATAACACACCGAACATAGCAATTACAGCATAGAGGACAGGCTTCAGACTGAACGCCGCAGGAGCAAACACAAAAAAACCTTGAAGAAGTGCTATTTCTGAAGCCAGCGGAAAGAGAGATGGCTCTATTCCATAAGCAGCTAAAAACCCTTCATGGTAAGTTAGACCCAACAAATACAGCCCTGCTGTAGTCACAGGGACTACTATGGCAAGCGTTTTGAAAAAATGTGAATCACTCATTTTATTCCTTTTTGTTATGAGTAAAATCTACTAAAAAGCCAGCTTAACGCTGGCTTTTTTGATACTTAATTAACTAACCACACTTACTCTCACCACAATTCAAACAGGTCAAACACCCATCCATAATAATGGCGGCCTTATGGCTACATTTATTACAAAGCTGTGCCCCTTTAGGGAAACCTTCTGTGTTCATTTCTTCATTAGGTTTGGCGTGTTTTTCATGGTATTCAGCGCGTTTTTCTTCTACCAATTGTTGTTGATGCTCATCTAGGCCTACTTTTTCTAACATACCGATATTTTGCAAATGCTTCTCAACCACTTCGCCAATCTCAGCCACTAGGCTTGGCACAAACTTGCCGCCTTTTTTAAAGTAGCCACCACTTGGCTCAAACACGCTTTTAAGCTCTTCTACCAAAAAGGTAATATCGCCACCTTTACGGAACACAGCCGACATGACACGGGTGAGGGCAACGATCCATTGAAAGTGCTCCATGTTTTTAGAGTTAATAAATATCTCAAATGGACGCCTATGCTCTTGCGGTGTGCCTTCATTCATCATGACATCATTAATGGTGATGTAGAGCGCATGCTCCGTCACCGGTGTTTTAATTTTATAAGTACTACCCACCAATATATCTGGACGTTTAAGTGGCTCACCCATCGCGATTACGTTGCTAGTCTCTTCTTGTGCCTTTGCTTCTTTAGCTTTGCTCTCAGGCGTGACTAAGTTGTAACCCGTAATTTTTTTGTCTATTTTAATTGCCATTTTCTCTCACTTTTCCTTAATCGGACTTATTATCTAATAACGTTTCAATCTAATTTTCGTTTACTTATCAAGTAGTTAACTTAATATTTTTATACTTTAATTCCGCCACTTTCCACTCATTAAAATGGAATGTGCGCCTCGAGTGCTAGACGAAAAATTGTTTTGAACCGGAGTGTACGTTTAAGTACATGAGGATTTAAAATAATTTTTCAACAACGCAATCGTAAGCACAACCGTTTTAAAACTTGCCGTAGTAGCCTTCTTTCAGGGCATCGTAAAGATTCGCTGCCGAATGCATCTCCCCATCATACTCAATCTCTTCATTGCCTTTGGCCTCTACCTCTGTGCCATCATCTAAGGTAAATTTATAGGTGGTGTTTTCTAAATCTTGCTCTGTCACCAATACACCTTGAAACGCCTCTGGATTAAACCTAAAGGTGGTGCAGCCTTTTAGGCCTTTATCGTACGCATATAAATAGATATTTTTGAAGTCTTCAAAATCATAATCCGTCGGTACGTTAATGGTTTTTGAAATTGAGCTATCAATCCATTTTTGTGCGGCGGCTTGAATATCCACATGCGCTTTTGCCTTAATGCTAGATGAATCCATAAAGTAGTCTGGCAGTTTTTCTTCTTCTGTTTCACCAAATGGCATGGCTTTAGGGTTAATCAGCTCACGATAGGCTAATAACTCGTATGAGAACACATCGACTTTTTCTTTGCTTTTTTTACCTTCGCGAATCACGTTGCGCGCATAGTGATGGGCAAAGCTGGGCTCGATACCATTACTGGCGTTATTAGCCAGTGATAGCGAGATGGTACCGGTTGGTGCGATAGAACTGTGATGCGTAAAGCGCATGCCTTTTTCAGCCACTTGCTTACGCAAGCTTTCAGGAAACTGTTGCATATAGCGGCTGTATTTACCAAGCAATACTTTGCCTGTCACTTTACTGCCAACCTTAATGCCATCTGCCGCCATTTCTGGGCGTTTTGCTAGCATATCAGCAGTGACTTCAAACTTCTCATCCATGATGGGTGCAGGGCCTTTTTCATCAGCCAATTGCACACCGACTTCCCAGCCCACTTCGGCCATGATGCGTGTGACTTCTTCCGTAAATTTAAGTGATGCTTCATCACCGTATTTTTGCTTCATCATGGTCAGTGTTGAACCCAAGCCCAAGTAGCCCATGCCATGGCGACGTTTACGTGCAATTTCATCGCGTTGTTTTTGTAATGGTAGGCCATTAATTTCAACCACGTTATCGAGCATACGGGTAAAGGTTGCCACCACTTCACGATATTCTGCCCAATCGAAAGTCGCTTCATCTGTAAATGGTTTTTTAACAAACTTGGTGAGGTTGATTGAACCTAATAAACACGCACCGTAAGGGGGTAATGGTTGCTCACCACAGGGGTTAGTGGCACGAATATCTTCGCAAAACCAGTTGTTGTTCATCTCGTTAACACGGTCAATTAAGATAAAGCCTGGCTCAGCAAAATCATATGTGCTCGACATGATGACACCCCACAAACGGCGCGCTTTAATGGTTTTATAAATACGGCAAGCCACTTTACCCGCATCAACGCCTTCGGTTTTAGTCAGGTACTTACCTTTAACTGGCCAATCACGCCATACCACTTGCGTTTCATCATTGGTATTAAGGCCATCAACAATGGTTTCTTTCTCAGTCACCGGGAAAGCGAGCTTCCAATCACCCTCGGCTTTTACTGCTTCCATGAATTCTTTAGTAATGAGACATGAAAGATTAAATTGACGTAAACGACCAGCTTCACGTTTGGCTTTAATAAAATCGGTGACATCTGGATGAGAGATATCAAACGTAGCCATTTGTGCACCGCGACGACCACCAGCAGAGGAGACGGTGAAACACATTTTGTCGTAGATATCCATAAAAGAAAGTGGGCCGCTGGTGTAAGCACCCGCGCCCGCCACAAAAGCGCCTTTTGGACGTAATGTAGAAAACTCGTAGCCAATGCCGCAGCCAGCTTTTAGGGTTAAGCCTGCTTCGTGCACTTTATTTAAGATGTTATCCATACTGTCTTCGACCACGCCAGACACCGTACAGTTAATGGTAGAAGTGGCCGGTTTATGTTCTAGCGCACCCGCATTTGAGGTAATACGGCCAGCAGGGATTGCACCATGACGTAGTGCCCATAAAAATTTTTCATGCCATTCTTGACGTTTGGCTTCGGTTGGCTCTACATCAGCTAAGGCACGCGCAACACGCGCATAAGAGGCATCCATATTTTGATCAACGGGTTCGCCCGTTTTCGTTTTAAGGCAGTATTTTTTATCCCATATATCAAGTGAAACGGATTGCATTGGAATTTCTTTAGTTGCTTCTTTTTGTGATTCTTCTACCGCTTCTACTGCCTTCAGCATGCTTACTCCCTAGCTATTATTATGTATGACTGTATTTGTTTTACAGCGCTTTTCTAACCATGTGATTTATATAAGAATATAATATTTCCATCAGGATCCCCAAGACCCCGTAACACAACATGTTGTGCCAAGTACGTAAATTTAGGCCTTTATTATGTGTTTTGCAACCCTTATTTAAAAATAAAAAATTAGCCATTTTTTGGCACAGAACATGCCCGATAAGCGGCTATTGGGATACAGCCAATGTGAGTCATTACTAACACTATAAAACAAAACACAAAATATTTTTTATGCGAAAAAAAATTTATCGTGTTGTAAAAAGGCATGTGTTACTAACTCTGTTTAATTTTGTGAGAAAATAAGGTATGCCAAGATTTATTTACACTGCCTTATTATTTTTGGCACTGCCTTTTGTGCCCATCAAACTATTGTGGCGCGGCATTAAACAACCTGCGTATCGACAACACTGGCAAGAACGGTTTGGCTTCTACTTGCAACCCTGTTCAAAACCCGTTATTTGGTTACACTGCGTCTCTGTTGGCGAAACACGTGCCGCTGAGCCTTTAATTAACAAGTTAAAAGGCGCCTACCCGCATCACCAGATTTTACTCACACATACCACCCCCACAGGCCGCGAAACGAGTGAACAATTATTTGGCACTACTGTGCAGCGCGTGTACTTACCTTACGATGTGCCCTTTGCAGTTAATCAATTTTTAAAGCACTTTAAACCCAATATTGGTTTGCTAATGGAAACAGAACTGTGGTTTAACTTAATAGCAAGCTGTCAGCAAAAAGACATCCCGTTACTACTGTTAAATGCGAGACTCTCTGAGAAGTCTACCGCGGGTTATAGTAAGCTTGGCAAGCTAGTCACCAATGGCTTGATGCGCTTAGATGCTATTGCTGCACAAACACAATCTGACGCCTCTCGCTTAGCCGTATTAGGCGCGCAAGATGTGATGGTAACCGGTAACCTTAAATTTGAAGTAGAGCCGCCGCAAAACAGCTTAGAGAAGGGATTGCAGCTACGCAACTTGATGGGTAAAGACCGTATGATTTTTTTAGCGGCTAGCACCCGAGAAGGTGAAGAGGCGCTGATTTTGGAAGCGGTAAAAGACTTAGATCTATTAACGGTGATTGTGCCGCGACATCCACAACGATTTGACGATGTAGAAGCTTTGCTTAAAAGCCAACAAATACAATACACGCGCCGCTCGTGGCTGGTAGAACCCATTGATAAAAAAATTAAAGTAATATTAGGCGACAGTATGGGTGAGCTTTTTAGCTATTACGCTGCTTGTGATTTTACTTTTGTCGGCGGTAGTTTATTAAAATTTGGCGGGCAAAACTTAATAGAAGCCGCTAACATGGGCAAACCTGTGCTGGTGGGTCGATACACGTTTAACTTTGCCAGTGTGAGTAAAAGCGCGATTAAAGCGGGCGCCGCCATACGCATAAAAGATGTTGAGGAGCTACGTGAAAGAATTCAGTATTTACAGCACAATGCAGCCAAACGAGAAAATATGCAGGCTGCTGCACTGCGCTATAGCCAAGCGTCGAAAGGCGCGTTAATACGGGTCATGCAATTGATTAAAGAACACCTAAACAAATAACATAAATAAAAATAGAACGGCTATTTAATTAGCTTAGAAACTGCCTTGAAATGATCGTGATTGGCATTGCCTAACCACTCAAACACAACCGACTCTGTATTCGTCATGACACAACCTGCTTGCGCTAAGCGGTTTATCGCGTTTGTTTTATGACTAACATTTCGTGAAATAATCGCGTCTTCAATCACAAATACTTGTTTACCCTGAGCGAGCAAATCTAACGCTGTTTGTAATACACATATATGCGCCTCTAGACCAGCAATCAGTATTTGCGATTTATCACGTTGTAAGCGCGCATTAAACTTTGGCTCAGCACAGGCAGAAAAAGCTATTTTTGCAATAGGTTTTACACCCTCTAGGTGCTGCATAATTACTTGCTCAGTATGACCTAGACGTTCAGGATATTGCTCGGTCACCATAACGGGCACTTCAAACAGTTTGGCGACTTGTGCCAAAATAGAGCAGTTTTTAATCACTTCTTGCATCGCATCTTGCGGCATTACTGCTGAAAGTTTTTCCTGTACATCGATAACCAGTAATTGGCTTCGCGCTTCACATGCAATTAAGATATCCATATGTCCAATTAACATCCTTATTGATTAAACAGCCAATCTACAGGTTCAAACTTACAAAACACTTAGTATATAATTAAAAGAGAAAGCCTTGTATTTCAATTTATTTTAAGGATCACAATGATTAAATTTCTAATGAATAGCTTGCTATTCGCTTTATTTTCATCTTCAATCTTCGCAGGTATAGCACTAGACAACGGAACCATAACTGTAACAGATGGCGCAAATCAAACCATTAGACATGCATGCAATGAGCATAGCGCACTTATTGAAGGCGCAAATAATAAGGTGCGCTTATTAGGCTTTTGTCCTACCGTATTTATTAGCGGTGCAAACAACCATGTTAATGTAGACCAAACAACAAGAGTGATCATTGATGGTGCACAAAATCGCTTAACATGGCATCAAAAACACAATAAAAATGCGCCGAAAGTGATGATTTCTGGTGCTGGAAATACCGTGTTTTACCATAACAAAGAATAGTACTGGCTGTAAAAACCTAACGGAGAGCAAAGAGACTACATACTTCTCAATCGGCTTGTTTGTTGCATAAACCCCGACGAGCGCCTTTAATTAGAATCTAATGCGACAAGCTGCTGATTAATCTCTTGTAAATCAGCTTCTGCCACTAAGCCAACGGTTGCTTTCAACGCAATAATATTCACTAAATAACTATAGCGCGATTGCAACAAATCTCGCTTAGCTGAAAACAGCTGTTGTTGTGCATTTAACACATCGACACTAGTACGCACGCCCACCTCGTAGCCTAACTCGGTTGAACTAAGCTGACTTTCGCTGCTAACCAACGCCTGCTCTAGCGCTTTAACTTGCGCGACACTCGTATTTAAATTCAAATAGGCACGCTGCGTTTCTAAATCTGTTTGGCGCCTTGTTAAATTTAAATCATCTTGTGCTTTCTGTTTTTCTAATACCGCTTGGCGTGCACGTGAACTAATAGCACCCCCCGCAAATAACGGAATTTCTAATTCAAACCCAACCGTCCCATTTCTCAATTTGTTACCAAACCCATTAGTTCCACCATTTGCATAGTTATAGGTGTAACTCGCCACAGCATCTAAAGTGGGCAAATGGCCAGCATTAGCACGTTCTACTTCTTGCTCAGCAAGCTTAAGTAAATCTTGTTGAATCTGAATATTCAGATTATTTTGCATTGCAACCTGCTGCCATTCAGCCATCGTTTGGCCAAGTGAAACAACTTCAAGCTCTGGTTTTACAGTGGCTAATTTTTCTGGGATTGCACCCGTAATGACTTGCACAGATCGTCGAGCAATTTGAAACTCGTTAATGGCGGCAATTTCTTGCGCGCTAATTAAGTCATGCCGTGCCTGCGCCTCATTAACGTCAGTAATCGTTGAAGTGCCTACCTCAAAATTGGCGTTAGCTTGCTGCAATTGACTAAGAACTGCCTTTTTTTGTGCCCGTATCAATTCAATTTTATCTTGTGCTATCAACACCTCGAAATACGCTTGAGTTGTACGTGAAATGAGATTTTGTTGGCTTAAACGATATTGTTTTTCTGCTTGACTCACTTGCGTCCTAGCTTGGTCTATCTGCACTAAATTTTCTTTACGAAAAATTGGCTGGCGCGCATCTATGCCGTAGTCATAAGATTCGAATGAACTGCGACCTTCATCACGAAAAACATTCTCGCCAATATATTCGATGTCAAAATCTGATGCACTAGCACCTGCTCTAAAATTAACAACGGGACGATACAATGCCTTGCCTTGTTCTATAAGTTCTTGCGCCACTTTATTACTATTGAGTGCTGAGGCTAGTGCTGGGTCAGCAGCCAGTGCCATTTGATAGATATCGATTAATGACTGTTGCTTAGACTGCTGGCCGTTTTCAGAAAATGTCAAATCACTTTCTTCCAACATTGTTGATAGTGTTGCACCCTCATCGGCAAAGATTGTGCTGCTAACTAGCAACATTAATAACGTTATAAAATTACGCATACTCACCCTTAAATTCAAAATTCAAAACTGCTTACCTGCGGCACACTATCTAACTCAGGCACACAAGTCTCAAAAAGTACATTGCTTTTGAAAGCAGACTCAGAAATACGTTGTATCAATGTGGCTTGCATTACTGGCGCAGCCCCTAATACAACAAACAATCTACCGCCCACCTTTAATTGCTGTCGAACATTTTCTGACTCGAAAGGCAATGAACCAGTATATACGATTACATCATAAAGCAGCTGTGCATTGTAACCATTAGCCCCATTAGCTAACGCTAAAGTAATATTTTTAATTTTTTGCTGAGAAAGCTTATAGGCAGCTATTGCGCTTAATTCTGCATTAATCTCTAACGATAAAACATGGCTAGCAAGGTTTGCCAGCAAAGCGGTGAAATAACCGCTACCTGTGCCAATATGTAATACATGATCTGTTTTTTGAATAGCTAAAGACTGTAAGATACGGCCTTCAAGTTTCGGTGATAACATGGTTTGATCAAAACCAAGCGGGATTTCAATATCGGCAAAAGCTAAACCTTGATAAGCCTCTGGCACAAAGTTTTCACGTGGCACATCATGCAACAATTGTAAAACTTGAGGATCTAAAACTTCCCAAGTGCGTACTTGTTGCTCAATCATATTAAAACGTGCGATATCGTTTTGCTGATTTATCAATGCTGATGTCAAATTTTCATACCCCAATTAATTAACGCATTATAGCGTAAAACCTTATGCCTCTTGCGGCACCTTAACCCTAAACCACGCTGCATATAGCGCAGGTAAGAATAATAATGTTAATGCTGTTGCTATCGTCAAACCACCCATAATGGCCACTGCCATTGGACCAAAGAACACACTACGCGTAAGCGGTATCATCGCCAGAACAGCTGTAAAAGCCGTCAGTGTAATTGGCCTAAAACGGCGTATCGTAGATTCTACAATCGCCTGCCACTCGGCTAAACCTGCTGCTTTATCTTGATCGATTTGATCGACTAAAATAACAGAGTTACGCATTATCATGCCCGAAAGCGCAATAGTACCTAACATCGCGACAAAACCAAACGGTTTAGCAAATACTAGCAAGGCAAGTGTTACGCCAATTATCCCTAATGGCGCCGTTAATAAAACTAAAAATACGCGCGAAAAGCTTTGTAACTGAATCATTAATAACGTTAGCACCACAACAAAAAACAATGGGAAGCCTTTTGCAACGGATGCGCCCCCTTTGCTAGATTCTTCAATAGCACCACCAGTTTCCACCGTAATACCTAAAGGAAGGTTACGTTTAATTTCATGTAATTTCTCTTCTATTTGAACAGACACCACGGGTGCTTGTACATCACCACTTAAATGTGCACGCACGGTAATGGATGGCACACGATTACGTCGCCAAATGACGCCTTCTTCGAATGCTGAAGTGATCGTTGCCACTTGTGCTAACGGAACACTGTTGCCTGATGGTGTATTAATCATCAAATTGGGTAGTCGCGATAGTTTTGTACGTTCTAATTGAGGGCCGCGCGCAACCAAATCAATGCGCTCTGTTCCTTCTCTAAATTCAGTGATATACAAATCATCTATTGCACCACTTAGCATATTCGCAATATCAACAGAACTCGTACCCAGTAAGCGGGCTTTATTTTGGTCAACATGTACTTTTATCACCTTGCTCGGTTCTTCCCAACCCAATTGCACATTCGTTAGATTAGCGTTGGCTCGCATAATATCGGCAATTTTATGTGATATCTCACGTATCTTAGGGATATCATTACCATCCACCCTGAACTGAACAGGAAAACCGACAGGCGGACCATTTTCTAAGCGCAATACGGAGGCGCGCAAACTGGGAAAGTCTTGTTCAAATAAGCTTAACAAATCATGACGTAACTTTTCGCGCGCTTCTAAATTTTTACTTAAAATCACTAACTGTGCAAAACCTCTATGTGGCAACTGGACATCTAAAGGTAAATAATAACGAGGTGCACCAGATCCAATATAGGCAACAAAATTTTCCAAATCATCATGTTGCTTATTCCAAGCTTTCAGCCAATTTTCTAGTTTTTTTACTTCCTTATTCGTTGCCTGATAAGAAGCGCCTTCTGTCATCCGCAAATCTACCACGATCTCTAAACGCGTAGAATCAGGGAAAAACTGTTGTTGCACCTTGCCAAAACCAATGATCGACAACACAAACAATATTAGTGTAATGACTATGACTGTTTTTCGATAACGCACACAGTTTGTGACTAGTTTCCGAAACAATGTATAAAACTTACTGTTATAAATATCATGATGATGATTTTCACTTTTTTCAGATAAATTAAATTGTCTTTTAAGCCATGCACCAAGCCTAGATGGTTGTTTAGCATGCGTGTAATCGGGTAGTAAGTGATAACCCAAATACGGCACAAAAATAACCGCAGCAAACCATGAAAGCACTAATGCAATCGCAGTCACCTGAAAGATTGAGCGTGTATATTCACCCGTTGCAGAAGCCGCTGTTGCAATAGGCAAAAACCCGGCTACTGTAACCAACGTGCCTGTTAGCATGGGTATGGCTGTTGAGTTGTAAGCAAAAGCAGCGGCTTTCGCTCTATCCCAACCTTGCTCCATTTTAGAAGACATCATTTCTACTGCAATAATGGCGTCATCGACCAAGAGCCCAAGCGCCAGAATAAGTGCGCCTAAGGATATTTTATGCAAGCCTATATCATAAATATTCATGACTAAAAATGTGCCCGCTAATACGACTGGGATAGAGATTGCAACAACGATGCCCGTACGCAATCCTAATGATAATAAGCTCACCCCCAGTACGATGACTAAAGCCTCTATTAACGATTGCACAAAGTCATTCACTGAATTAGCAACAATTTTCGGTTGTGAAGTAACTGTTTCAAAGCTCACTCCTACCGGTAGCCTTTGTTTTATTTTTTCTATTTTTTCATCTAATGCATGCCCCAGCGCAATAACATCACCACCTTTTTTCATGCTCACACCAAGCAACAATGCCTCTTCACCATTAAAACGTGCTGTGTCTTTTGGTGGGTCTTGATAGCCTCGATAAACCCTTGCTACATCTCCCAACCGGAAATCTTGATTATTGGCACGAAGCCTTATTTCTCGCAAATCATCTAGCGTGTTATATCGACCGGTTACCTCAATACGAATACGTTCTTGAGATGAATCGTATGTGCCTGCGTACGCTACCGCATTTTGCGTTTGTATTAAATTAATTAATGTTCTTGTATCAACCCCTAACGTCGATAGTTTTGCATTGGAAAGTTCTATATAGATACGTTGTGGTTGTTCTCCAAAAAAATCCACCTTGGCCACATCTGCTGTTTTTAGTAACTCGGCCCGTATTAGTTCAGCTTGTTCTTTTAATGCATAATTATCAAAACCATCGCCTCTCAACGCATACATGCTACCGAACACATCACTAAACTCATCATTAAGTGTCAGACTTTGCAGGCCTTGCGGCAAAGTATGTCTAATATCACCAACTTTTTTACGTACTTGATACCAAATATCAGGAATGTCATCTGATACAGTGCTATCTTTAATCACAACAAATATAACGGCCTCTCCCGGACGAGAGTAGCTGCTTGAAAAATCAATATTCGGCACTTCTTGAATTTTTTTCTCAAGCTTATCGGTCACTTGCTGCTCAACCTCAACAGCACTTGCACCTGGCCATGAAGCACGCACCAACATTACTTTAAACGTAAATGGCGGATCTTCTGACTGACCTAGCTTAGTGTAAGCAAACATGCCAGACACGATTAGCATCAGCATGGCATACAGCACTAAAGTTTGGTGTTTTAGCGCCCAATCAGAAAGATTGAATTTTGATTGCGAAACTTCTTCTGCGTTATCCATCACAGTGACAACTCAGTTTTTTGTATACTTGGTTTTACTTTTTGACCTTTAATTAATGTATGTACACCTGCGATAGCAACCATTTCATTTTTGTTTAATCCGTTAAGAATACGTACGCCATCTTCAGTAAATTGGCCTATTGTCACCTCTCGCATATTAGCAATGCCATTGCTATCAATGACCCAAACTAAATTTTTACTATTTATTTGAGTAATTGCGGCGGATGGAATAATGATGTTTTCTTCAGCACCATTTGCAAACTTCAAACCAACTGTCATCCCAAGCTTAATGTGCTCATCAGCATTAATAACAGCAACACGGATATCAAATGCTCTTGTTTCCGTACTAGCAGCAGGTGCTATCTCACGTATTTTCCCTTCATAAACTTTTTCATGATCTGCCCAAAGCGTGATGTGTACTGCATCATTTAACTTTAGACCAGCCATGCGCGATTCTGGCACGGCTGCTAACACCTCAATTTGCTTGGTATCAACTATTTGCGCGATCATTTCACCAGCAGAAACAACTTGACCAGGCTCAGCAATAATTTTTGTAACGACACCATTTCGATCAGCAACTAGTTTTGTATACTTCGTTTGATTACCTGTGACTGCTGCCTGGGCTTTAGCTTGTTGTAGCTTTGCTGCAGAGGTTTTTAATTGTGCTTCTTGTAAATCTAACGCCGACTGCGAAATAAACTTTTTCTCTACCAAAATGCGCTGCCGTTCTACTTCTGCTTTAGCTAGATCATAATTGGCTTGTGCGCTTAGCACATCCGCCATTGCCGCTTGCGAACTTAACCGCGTATCTGTTGCATCTAAGCGTGCAAGTAATTGACCTTTTTTTACAATATCGCCAACCTCTACTTTACGCTCGATAATTTTTCCATCGATTCTAAAACTTTGGTTTGACTCATAACGAGATTTAACTTCACCCACTAATGCCATCGATTTTTCTTTTGCAGTTTCACCAACAACAATGACTAAGGCAGGACGGGGCGGTATTGGCTGTTTTTCTGGTTTATTACATGCTTGCAAAATAAGCACTGCTGCAACTAAATAAAGTATTTTTATCTTATTCATTTTTTTCTCTTAATAATCCGCGCATCATGGCATCTTGCATCAATTGCAAACGTGTTGAAATATCTGTCCAATTAATCCAAGCATCTTCCGACATGATGATTTGTAGCGAGCAAACACCATGCATGCCCGCCCAAATGGTTTGTGCTATTAAATCAACATCTGTTAACTCTGTTCTAAACAACTCGGCGTCATACACAGCTGTCACAACCGTTTTTAATTGCATATAAGCATCCTGCTCTGCATTGTTATGTTCTAAACTAGAATCATCTGGACCACATGGCGCATGTGGCGTCATAAACATTAAACGATAATGATTTGGATGGCTCAATGAAAATGCTGCGTAGCCTTTGGCTAGTGTACTCATGCGCTCCTTAGGATCAGGTATCTGCATAATGTCTTTTAAAGAAGTGGCCAATGCTAAAAAATCCGTATCGCATATTGCGCGTAGCACGGCTTCTTTATCTGCAAAATGGGAATAAATACTAGTCGCTGAATAACCGATGCCTTTGGCTATCTCGCGCATGGTCACCGCTTCAACCCCTTTTGAAACAAATAACTCACGCGCCGCATCAATGATTAACGTACGTAACTGCTGTTTCTCTTCTTTTGTTTTTAACTTAGGCGGCATATAAACTTAAGCTGGTTTAAAAACCATCCAATATAAATTTAGTAAAGGGATTAGAATAGCCAACGCTCCGAATATGTTCCAAATTGTGCATAACTTCCAGTATTGCGCAGGGATTACACCTGTGTTTGCAAACACCTTTGTCATCTTGGCTTGTTTGATTTGTACAGGGATAAGAACAACAGCCCAAATGATGCCTGATACAGCAAATATTGCCATGCCATGATGCAACCATTTTGCCGAATAGCTCATATCGTGTAAGTAAACATTCAACATGCCAGCCACCAGCAAAATAAATACGCCACCCGCTGTAAAAATATAGTCTGTTAAAGTCACTTGGCGCTGCGCAAAGGCAATCGTTTGTGGATTCTTAGTGTAGTCGGCCATATTTTTCCACCAACCCGTTACGATGATATTACCCAAAAACAAAATGACGCCAAATATATGGATAACCTTAAGCCATAAATATGTATTTTCCATATTGTTTTACTTCAATTCTATCTAACTATAATTGTATACTTAACAACGTTAAGTTAACACTGTTAAGTATTTTTTGTCAACTTAAACGATAAATAGAATTTGGCATTATTTCAGTTTGTATTGATCTAACTTATACCACAGAGAGCGCTCGCTAATCTCTAACAACTTAGCAGCTTTTGCCTTATTACCATTACAACTAGCAATAGCTTCGACAATTAGCTTTCTTTCTAATTGTTCAGTAAGTATAGGAATAGAAAATATGTTGTGCTTAGTAAAGCCTGCTTCCTTTTCCGCATCTGTTCTACTAACAACATCACTCGGCAAGTGCTGTGATTTAATCACACTGTCTTGCGCCAAAATAGCCGCACGCTCAAGCACATTCTCTAACTCGCGCACATTGCCAGGCCAGTCATAACCTTCCAATTGAAGCATGGCTGAATCAGTAATTTGACGGCCACGTTTTGCTGCAAAGTAATTACTTAATAAGTGAATATCACCTGTGCGCTCTTTCAGCGAGGGCACATTAATTTGAAATACATTTAATCGATAATATAGATCTTCACGTAATTTACCGTCTTTTACTGCTTGCATCGCATCTCTATTGGTAGCGGCAATAATACGGTTATCTAATTGAATCTGTTTGTTGCTACCTAACCTTTCTATAACACCCTCCTGCAAAGCCCGTAGTAATTTGGCTTGTAAATGGATAGGCATTTCAGTTATCTCATCTAAAAAAAGCGTGCCTTTATCTGCTAATTCAAACTTCCCGGTACGTGCTTTTACCGCCCCGGTAAATGCTCCTTTCTCGTATCCAAACAATTCAGATTCCAACATTTCTGCTGGAATAGCAGCACAGTTGATCGCTATAAACAATGCATTCTTTCTTGGCGAGGCATCATGAATTGCTTTCGCCACCAATTCTTTACCAGTTCCTGTTTCACCTGCAATTAGCACAGTGGCTTTTTCAGATGCCACTTGTACCATCATTTTTTTCAGTGTTTTCATTGGCGGACTCTCGCCAATCAGCCCTTCTGCCGCATCCTGATTAGTAGATTTGAGATAGGTATTTTCAATTTGTAATCGTTGAACATCTAACGCTTTTGCAATGGCAACTTCAAGCACTTCCAAATCAAAAGGACGCAATATGTAATCAGAAGCACCTAGCTTCATGGCTTCAACTGCGGTATTAATTTCACCTTGTGCCGTTACCATAATAAAAGGCAGCGCTTCATTATCTTGACGAATTTCTTTTAGTAAGTCTAAGCCACTCATGCTAGGCATATGCAAATCACTGACCACTAAATCAATTTGTTCAGTTTTAAGGGTTTCTAATGCATCTCTTCCATTCGCCGCAGACAATGCTTGATAGCCAGCTTGGCGCAAGCTTATCTCTAACAGCCGGCGCATATTGGGTTCATCATCTACGGCTAAAATTCGTTTTTTTGTATCCATAATGCTTTTGTTTATCCGTTTTTAATACGCCGTGTTGGAACTGCTATTGTAAACTGTGCACCGCCCATCTGACTTGTTTGGTAGCTAATTTCACCTTCATGAGCATGGACAATTTGCCGAACAACTGCCAAGCCTAATCCAACGCCACCTGCACGCTTGGTAAAGAATGGCTCAAAAATTTGAGCTTGGTGTTCCAACGCAATACCACCGCCATCATCCAACACTTCTACTATTGCTTTATGATCTACTTGTGTTAATCGCACTATAACGTTCCCATCTTCTGCTAAGACTTGTATCGCATTCATCACTAGATTCATCAACACCTGTGTGATTTGATCGGCATCTACTGACGCCATAACCGCCGTTGATTGTGTGTCAAATACGAGGGTAATATTTTTTGCCTGCGCTTGACTATCTAACATTGCAACAACATTTTCCACCAGCTGCGTTAAATTAGTTTCTATAAAAGCAGGCAAACGTGGGTGAGCGGCATCAATCAGTGTTGAAACTAATTTATTTAAGCGTTCAGTTTCCGTACCAATAAAATTTAACACTTCTTTACCTTCTTCCGATAAAGCCTTTTCACGCTTAAGGACATCTGCCGATGACCGTAATATTCCTAATGGTGTGCGCACTTCATGGCTCATGGCTGCTGCCATTTCACCGACCACTACCAGCTTTGCTGCCCGGGTTAGCTCTTCTTGGTATTGTGCTAAATCTTGCGTCATTGTTTCAAATGCGTCACCTAACGCTCGCACCTCTGGTGGGCCAGATTGCGGAGGCCTCGCTTCAGTTTGATGTGCAAAACCTTTCACAAATTGTGTTAATTGCAAAATAGGGTTTGTAATTGCCTGCGCAATAGGCCTGACTAACAGTGCTGCTAATAATAATGTGGCTGCCAGCAAACCCAAGAATATATAGCCTAATTTATGTACTGGTGCGACTGCAACAGAGTGCAACTTTTCAACACGTACTTGCCAATGCGCCACTGCTGACTGCTGACTTAGCTGACTCGTCGCTTGCATTCCATGGCTTGATTGTATTGCTTGCCAATTTGAAGTTGCTGCCAACACATTGCCTTTACGATCCAATAATGCTGCTGCCGTTGATTTCTTGATAGCATTATTCAGCGCATCTTGCACCGTGTTCCAGTTAAACTCTACAACCAACTTGCCCAAGGGAAAGCTAGTATTCTCATCAGTAATTTCTTCGGAAATTGCCAATATATTATTTTCAATTTTCGATATTATTAATCGCTTATCTGACAAGTTCGCGGTAAACCAAAGTGGCTTATTCATATGCTGCTGCCCAATTTTTTGCGCATTACTGCTCGCAATAATTTGCCCCTGCAAATCTTCGACATAAATTGTATGATAAATACTGCCATAGCTGTGTGCTAACCCATCCAAGAAAACAGATAAACGCTTATCAATATCGCCAATTTTCAATTCTTGCATAATAGAAAGCTGACTCCAAGACTGCACATTACGAAAGCGCTCAAACATCATGCGCTCTATGTCATTTGCTACTGCAGTGCTAAGCGTTTGCATATCACGAGTGATTTCTTGCTTCAGCACTGTACGCGTTTGATAAAAGCTCAAGAAGCTGACAAGCATAGCTGGCAGCAGCCCTGCCAATAAGAATGCTAGCAGGAGTAATTGTTTAATACTCAATCTCTTTAACATTTTTTATTTCTCTTATTGCGCATGTAATGAGACAATTCTATTTGCACAGTCGTCTCATCGCACACATGGTGCGTTATAGATTTAAGAATTGAGATTAATATGAAAAAATATATCATTCTGTTTGCCAGTTTAGCTAGCCTATTAGGTATCTGCAAGCCTGTTTTTGCGGATGACGAGTTTAATTGGATCGGTGGCTTTAATGTCGGCGGTTACGCTAGTGCAGGCCTTACCTTAGCGCGCGATGAATCTGCACAAGCAGCACTCAATGAAGTCAGTTTATTAGTCACTTGGAACGGTGACAGCCGTTGGCGATTTTTTAGTGAATTAGAACTAGAAGAGCCATTAACTTGGGATGATGGTGAACAATTTCGTACTAATCATTCACGTATCGATTTAGAACGACTTTATATCGATTACAATTTATCTGAAAAACTCAATTTTAGAGCAGGTCGTTTTTTAACTCCGAACAGTCGATGGAATTTACTTCATGCAGCGCCGTTAGTGTGGACCAGCACACGTCCACTAGCAACGTCACAATTATTTCCAACAGGCACGAACGGCGCCATGCTATTTGGCGCCACCCCTTTTATGGGCGGTGCTTTTGAATACAAAATATTTTCTGAATTATTAGAAGATCAAGAAGTTGATGATAATGAGTTTGAGTTTGAGCACGTTTATGGCGCACGCTTTAGCTATAAAAACCAATCTGATATCGGCGTTTCTCTTTTATCATTCCATGAAAAAGGTATCGATCGTAATTACCGTATGCTAGGCCTAGACTTTGTTACCCATATCAACAATATCGAAATTAGTGGCGAAGCTTTTCAACGCTTTGATACTCGCAATAAAGATGGTGGTAGTGGCGCTTATTTGCAGTCAGCAGTCCCTCTTAATAATATTGGATTGCATGATTGGTATTGGATTACGCGTTTAGAAACATTTCAACGCCCTGATGAAGGGTCAGCTGAACGTTGGTTAGTAGGGGCTACATGGCGCGTCAAACGGGCACAGTTATTAAAATTTGAGTTTACAGGCGGCAGCGGTGACCATCCCAATTCACCACGCGGCTTTTTAACCTCATTTGCACTGTTCTTTTAACGGTTCTTCAATGCGTAATATTGTAAATAGTTTGCTCTTTTTAAACGCCATGTTAATGGTTGACATAGCGGCGGCTAGGGACAGCCACCCTATTATCGCTGTCATTATCGACAGCAAACAAACTGCATCTGAACTCAAGTTGTCGACCAATAATTTAAATTTAATCTACTGGCGCAAACAACGCTTTTGGCCGACTGGGATGCGCGTTAAACCTGTTAACTTAAGATCACAAAATCCGTTACGAATTCAATTCTCGCAAACCATATTAAGCAGCATACCAAGAACACAGGTTGATTACTGGAACGGACAATACTTTAATGGGATATTGCCGCCGTACACCGTAGACTCAGAAGAAGCTGTCATACGCTATGTGGCACAAACAAAGGGAGCTATTGGCTATATCAATGCTTGCAACATAGATCAGCGCATTAAACCCCTGCTTTGGATATATAACGGAAAACTCAGCCGTCATGCCCCTCCTTTATCTTGTGAATAATCCTAGCTATTTTAATGAAGAACCTTAGCACTTTTTTTCATTACTGCTTGAATATCTAAATTCTGCATCAATATGTTTTTCTTTGCATCGCATATTTTGGAATCTAGTTCATATGCTACCAATAATGTACAGAACAAATCATCGTGACTGAATGGATAATCTTTATACGGCGTCACTTGAGATAAATGATAATCAAAATGTTGGCCTAACCATAAAATAGCTGGCACATGTGTCTGCTCTTTAGGTGCCATCACATAAGGTGCGGCATGCAGGTAAGCACCATGCTCACCTAAAGACTCACCGTGATCAGACACATACAACATCGCTGTTTCATAATCACCATCATATTTTTTCAAAAAGTTAATCACCTCAGATAAAAAATAATCCGTATATAAAATTGCATTGTCATAACTATTATCCACTTCCTCTTGCGTACAGTCTCTTAATTCACCTGTCATACACATAGGCTGAAAGTGCTTAAACTCTTTTGGGTAGCGGCGATAATACTCAGGTCCATGGTTACCCATTTGATGGAGTACAATTATGATGTCCTTACCTTTTTTAGAAACGATATATTTCTCTAAACCATTCAGCATGCCAATATCGCGACATTCGCCCTCACACACTGGGTTAAACGTTGGTGTTTTAAAGTCTTGATATTCGACACGTGTGGCTACGCCTTTTGAATTGGAGTTATTGTCACGCCATAAGACCTCAATCCCATGATCGGCAATCACATCTAAAGCATTACCTTGGTTCAGTGCTTTATTCTTTTCATAATCTTTCCGGCCTAATGCTGAAAACATGCAGGGGACAGAAACCCCTGTTGATGTCCCGCAAGAGCTCACATGACTAAAGCTAACTATCTCTTCTTTAGCCAACAAAGGATTTGTGTCACGGGGATACCCATTCAAAGAGAAACGGTCAGATCTGGCGGTCTCCCCAACCACCATAATTATCAATTCATTCCTTGAATCTGATTCTATAAACTTGGCATCTTCCGCAATTCTATTTAATTTTACTTGGTGTTTAGCTGATAATTCCAACCGAGTATATTTGATTGCAGAATAAACTGGGTACGTTGGGTTTGCATAAAAACGTGCGATTTTATGTTCACGGATAAATGATGCGTAGTCAGCTGAAAATGGCAACACCACCACAATTAATGTCAGCACCAATAGAAATAACCATTTAAGCCGGTTCTTAATCTCACTAGAAATATTGCTCACTTTAGGCCAGTACCTAATGACCAAGCAAGCAGGCAACACGCCTAACAATACGATGCGAGCCAACATGCTGATATTAAGCAGGCCCTCAATTTCTTTAGCATCGGTATGCATAATATTGTCAATCATAACAACATCCATCAGCACACCAAATTGGTCCATATAATAGGCTGTTTGAGCGCTCAACAATAGCAACAGCGCAATCAGCCAACGCCCCGCGCCACCAAAACTGACCATCATGAAAAACAAAGCAGTCAATAGACTAAAAAAGATAAATAACGATGTTAAAAATGGTAAGTTATTAAACGTAAGTGGGTAAATTTCTATAATATGATTGAAGAGTGAATTATTGGCGGTGATCATCACAAATATCACCACCAAGAAAATGGCGCCCATCTGTGAATTGATAAATTTAAGAAAACGAATATTTAACACAGCCTATCTCTACAAAAATTTATTTATTACGACTTAAAAATGACTAGTTAATGCTCAGCATAAATTGTTTGCCTTGAAGCAATCATTTCGGCTGTTTTCTTTTTTTACGTAAGATAATTGAGAGCATTTTTTTAGACTTCACACTCAATTTATTTTCTTGTCGATATGCAAGAAAAAATCGTAATAGATCTGTGTTACTCACATCATTAAGATGGCGATGAAAAATCCCTAAATCTTTTATTGAGGCAGCTTGTTTAAACATGCGTCTCCGTGTTTTTTCTAAATCAATAAAACAAACTTTCACCATTCTAGTAGCGGATAAATTTACAAATATATGCTTTGGATATAGGTTGCCATGTTGATAACCATGTGCATGCATCACACGCATAGCATCTGCGATACTTTCAAAAATCGTGCGGCGTTTTTGTTTTTCTAAAGTCAACAAATCAAGCTCTTCTAATGATTGAAAACCTTCAAGCTCTTTAGTTACCAGAATGCATTGATGTTTACCATTCACTTTTTTAGTTGCAAAATATATTAAATCTAACGTTGGAATACCTAATGTAATAAAGCGCGATATATTTGAATATTCACGTTCAAATGTTAATCTATTGAGAAGGAAGTGACGTGCGCTTTTATAAAAATGATTTTCTTGTCGCTTAATGAAAATATTTTTTTTGCTCCTATCAGCCAACAGAAGAGACGCTTTGCAAACACCACTCCAACCACCTCTTCGATAATTGGGCTCTTCAACCCAATTATCTTGATTCAGCATCCAAAGGGCTTCGAAATGGTCAATACCATTTTTGGGGAGTACGGCTTGCCAACTAGGGTTAATATATTCCAAAATTTGAAAACCTCATTACACTTTACGTAACACATAAGTACGCCACATATGGTAGTACTTAATAAAATCCAGTCTTTCAATCACATCAAAACCATTCTCTGCAAATTCTGTCTCGATTGTTGTGACAGGAATTACAAATCGATTCTGATATGCATGCGTTTCTTCACGGTCTTTATCTTGTGCTTTACGTCTTTTGGCCTTTAAATTTCCATCTACCCAAAGTGACATAATCACTGTATCTTTTGTCACGCGATGGAACTCTTTTAATAACACCTTACGCTCTTCTGACTTCCCCAAATGGTGCATAAATCGGATACAAAAAACATTGTCAACAAACCCATCGGGTACTGGCAAATCAAACGCAGACGCTTGAAATGATTTAATACGACCAGCAATTTCTTTTGGTCGGTTTGCCATTCCAGCATCAATCATGGCTTGATTGTAATCACTAGCATAAATCACTCTATTTTTATCTTCTGCTAATACATCCCAAAAGCGGCCTGTACCACAAGGTGCATCTAAAACAGATTGTGGATTCCCTGCAATACGTAAGGCTTTTCTTGCAATTTGGTGATCTCTCCAGTTTGATAGCTTGCGCCAAAACTCATGCTCATGTTTGTCAAAATAGATTTGCGCATGTTCTTCATCGTATTTCTTTGAAAATGCTAACTCTTCTACCGTAGATTTATTATCTTTTGCCACTTTAAAGTCCCCTAATCATTTTTAATTTATTGATTTACTACCTTTTGAGCCTCATTACTGATCAACGAGCCCTGTAATATTTGTAAAGGCTTCTTCCCATAGGGGTCGCCTACAAAAATCGTATCTTTAGTAAAATTCTTACTTAATAAGCTTTCATTGTCGCGATAACTCGCATAGGACAACCCGACCAAATCAGACCAGGTGTAGATAAAATCTGCATTGTCGTATTGACGATTTAGAATAGGTTGACCAGCCAATTTATTAGCTTCTTGCCAATTGCTTGA
>VAPK010102834.1_pt1 | contig 27368 bp, 22 predicted proteins | sample 3395031 | NCBI WGS metagenome assembly VAPK01 (sample SAMN08290443, study PRJNA428436) | hydrothermal vent metagenome | isolation source: Deep-sea hydrothermal vent chimney 1 | place: Pacific Ocean: Juan De Fuca Ridge
AACTACGGGCATCTCATCGAGAATGCTATCCGGGAATTGCAGGTTCTCATCAACAAATCAGGCAATGAGGCACTAACAGCTAAAATTTCTCCCCGTTATTTGTCGCTGAAACTTTTGGAGCGCGACACTCAGGAGATTATAAGGGTAAAGAAATTCTGTTTCAATGCCGACAAAATTCTCGCCCTTGCGGAGGAATTGGCAAAGGATATTGAGAAGCAGCGAAGTGAAACTATGGAGACCATCATTACCGATGCCAAATACGGTTTCATTGAAGGCGCTCTGCGCGAAACGCTAAAACCGGCTGAGGAAAAGAATAAAATCACCATAAGCCGGACAATCGACACGGTGGTTACCGGAAAGCTACTGAGTTACCCCATTTTTCTGTTTGCCATGTGGCTGACTTTTCAGGCTACCTTTTACATCGGCGACTATCCCATGCACTGGATACAACTGGGTGTCAACTGGCTGGGGGAGCTTTTCACCCAAATACTTCCTCCCAACGCTTTTCGCGATATGATTGTGGACGGTATCATCGGCGGTGTCGGCGGTGTCATCATCTTTCTGCCCAACATTCTAATTCTGTTTTTCTTTATCACGCTCATGGAAGCTTCCGGATACATGGCGCGGGTGGCCTTCATTGTGGACAAGCTTATGCACAAAATAGGACTTCACGGCAAGTCGTTTGTGCCCATGCTCATGGGATTCGGATGTAATGTACCGGCTATCATGGCCACACGAACCATTGAAAACAAAAACGACAGGATAGTTACCATGCTCATCATCCCGTTCATGTCGTGCAGCGCCCGTTATCCTGTTTACATTCTAATTATCGGTGCTTTTTTTGCTTCCTACCAAGGAACTCTTCTGTTTGGGATTTACCTTTTCGGGATTTTTCTGGCCGGTGTTATGGCATGGGTTTTCAAGAAAACCATTTTCAAAGCCAGCACCATACCCTTTGTCATGGAGCTTCCACCCTACCGGATGCCACGGATGGTGTCGGTTTTAAAACAAACCTGGTTTAAAGGCGAAATGTACCTGAAAAAAATGGGGACGATTATCCTGCTGGCATCCATCCTTATTTGGGCAATGGGCTATTTTCCGTTGGGAAAAAGATTTGAAGTTGCCTACCTGCAGAAGGTGAAACAGGTCAACAAAAGCGTACTTATCAAGCTGAAACGGGGAAACTTAATGCCGAAGCAGATGAAAGAGCTGGAGACTTCGAGGCTGGAAAAGATTGAACTGCTGAAAAATGAGATGGCCATGAAGAAGCAGGAAAACTCTGTCATAGGCCGAATAGGACATTTTATTGAGCCGGTTATCCGGCCGTTGGGCTTCGATTGGAAAATGGGAGTCAGCCTCATTGCCGGTGGTGCCGCCAAAGAAGTTGTCGTATCAACTATGGGAGTTCTTTATCCTCCATCCCCCGGAGCACCAAGAAAAGAGGGGCTTACGCAACGCTTGCGCGAGCAGGTTTATTCCAGTGGTCCACACAAAGGTCAGAAAGTGTTTACACCGTTGGCAGCTCTCGCTTTCCTGTTGTTTATCCTGATTTATTTCCCCTGTATTGCCGTGGTTGCCGCTATCAAAAACGAAACCGGTCAGTGGAAATGGTCACTTTTCCTGGCCGCTTACACCACCACGCTGGCCTGGATTGTAGCCTTTCTTGTTTTTCAGGGAGGGAGTTTGCTGGGGTTTTAGATGTGAGATGTTTGATGTGGGATGTGAGAATTGCTGATGTGGAAGATGGACACCTTTGCCTGAATACGCTCATCTTGATGTTAACAGCTTCGATACCGGATAGATCCACAGCCTCAGAATCAGCTGTTTATACCGGTTGTTTAAATCCTCATATTTAAAGAGTTTAAGCAAGATTACAGCACTCCGAACAGATAATTTCAAAGATAATTGCACATCTATCATGGAAAAGAATATTTTTCTATTTTTGAAAAGAATTTAAACATCACGCCATGGAAATGATTGACAAAAAGCAGTTTTTGGAAAACTTCCAATATTTTGATAACGAAATTGTCCTGGAAATCATCAATATTTTTATTGACGAATACCCGGAACGTATGGAAACGCTGAGAAAAAATATCGCTGAAAAAGATTTTGACCAAATCAAATTCAACGCCCACAGTCTGAAAGGTGTGGTGGCCAATTTTGTGGCTCCGGAAGTACAGGAACTGGCAAGGCAACTGGAGATTAAAGGAGCTTCCGAAGATATGGAAGATGTGGAGGCACTTTATCATGTGCTAAAAGAAAAAACAGGACAGGTCATTGAAGAATTGGAAGTGCTGAAAGACAATTTTAAATAGCCGGCCAACCTGAAAAAGGTAAAAGCCGCTATGCAGCGGCTTTTACACAAATAAGCTGAATTGTCCGAAAAAGCTTAAATGTATTTCAACTCACGTAATGAGTCTTCCACCAGTTGGTAACTATGAGCGATGTCATGGTCGAGACCAACGGAGAAACGAACTAATCCAGCTGAAAGCCCCATCTCTTTTTGAAGGTTTTCGGGAACTTCAGAGGAGGTACTTTTTCCCGAATTGGAGAACAGGGTTTTGAAATATCCAAGGCTGACAGCATGATAACCCACACCTTTTTGTTGCATCAACTCCATGAACGGTGCTGCCCGTTCAGCCGTTTCCAGATCGATGGCTATTATGCCACCATAACCGAAATCTCTGTTCATCAGCTTGTTCATAAGCTCATGCTGCGGATGCCCGGGTAACCCCGGATAGATGTGTTTCAAACCTATTTCCTTGAATTTCTTTGCCATATATAGGGCATTTTCACTGTGCTTTTGCATACGGATATGCAGTGTAGCCATATTTTTTAAAATGCTGGAAGAGCGCATCGGATCCAGAACAGGTCCCAGCAGCATGGCTGTTCCATCATTAACGCTGCTTATAGCATCGATAAACTCCTCCGAAGCACAAATAGCACCCGCCACGGCATCATTTTTACCATTGATAAATTTTGTCATGCTATACACCACAATATCGGCACCCATCTGAATGGGCGAAAAGATCATAGGTGTAAAAGTATTGTCAACCACCAGTTTAATGCCGTGCTTACGGGTAATTTTTGCCAGTTCCGGAATATCTGAAATTTGCAACATGGGGTTGGTCATTGATTCTGTATAGATGACTTTGGTATTGGGGCGGACAGCACTCCTGACACTCTCCAGATCCGTGATATTAACAAAGGTAACATCAATCTTAAATTTTTTCAGGTAGTTGGCCAGAAAAGCATAGGTGCCACCATAAGTTGTTACACTGGTGACAATATGGTCACCGGAGTTGCACAGTTGCAACAATGTTGTTGTGATGGCCGCCATTCCCGAGCCGGTGACCCAGGCCAGTTCAGAACCTTCCATGGCAGCGAGTGTTTCGGAAAGATACCGGTTGGTAGGGTTCCAGTGACGCGAATACAGAAAACAACCTTCTCCGACACCATGGAAAGTTTTAATCATCTCCTCCTCCGTCATAAAAGTAAAAGTGGCAGAGTCGGTAATGGATGGATTGACACCACCAAATTCGCCAAACTGTTCCAGTTTTTGAATAGCTGTTGCCGGGTCAAAGTGCTTTTTCATCTTTTAACTTTTTTTCGATTAATTTTTTGGCAAATTTAAGCATTAACAATTTATTTTGCAATATTTTATTGGTTTATGTTATATCTTTAAGTAAAACTTATAATTTCGCAGAAATTAACAGCAATTACTATTGATTTTATTTTTTAATAAAAAAACTATGGCGCAACATTTTCAAATTGATAGTCTGGATAAAAAAATTTTAGAATTTCTCAGCCTGGATGCCCGTACTTCTTTCCTGGAAATTGCACGTCAGAGCCATGTATCGGGGGCTCTTATCCATCAGCGGGTAGAAAAGTTACAGGATGCGGGAGTCATTTCCGGCTCACGGTTTTGCATCGAGCCCAAAGGACTGGGCTACAGCACCACCGCTTTTGTGGGTATCCAGGTGAACCTGATCAATACCCGGACACATGAAGAAGTTTTTGAAAAAATATCGCTGATACCCGAAGTGGTGGAGTGTCATCATACCACCGGAAAATATTCTCTGTTTCTAAAAATATATTCTCATAACAACGAGCACCTGAAAAAAATTCTGGTGGAGAACATTCAGTCTATTCTCGAAGTAACAGCCACAGATACATTTATTTCGCTGGAGGAAGGTTTCAGAAGGCAGCTTCCTGTGGGCTGACATTTCTTTCGCCTGATGAGAGATGTGTTATCCAATGTGGGACAATAAACGCAGGAAACAGTCGTTTCCCCTTTTTATCAGCTTTCGGAGAGCTTTATTTCCCGTTATAATTTTTTGTATTTTGGCACACTAAAAAATTGCTTATGAAATTTACTGCAGAGCAAATTGCAGCAGCCTTAAACGGCGTGGTAGAAGGGGATCCAAACGTCGAGGTTTCCACTTTATCAAAGATTGAAGAGGGCAAATCGGGCAGTTTGAGTTTTTTGGCTAATCCTGTTTATACAAAATTTATTTACACAACAGAAGCCGCCATCATCATTGTAAATAAGGACTTTAAGCCTGAGAAACCGGTAAAAGCCACCCTTATCAGGGTAGAAAATGCTTATTCTTCCTTTACGACTTTGCTGGAAATGGTTCAGCAGGCAAAGAATGATAAAAGAGGGATTTCGGAAAAAGCCAGTATTGCCGCTTCGGCAGAACTCGGACAAAACGTTTATATCGGCGATTTTGTGGTCATAGGAGAAAATACAGAGGTTGGCGACAATACAAAAATTTATGCCAATTCCTGTTTGGGCGATAACTGCAAAATCGGCAGCGACACCACCTTTTATTATGGTGTTAAGGTTTACGATGAATGTGTCATTGGCAACAACTGCACTTTACACGCCGGGGTTACCGTTGGTGCGGATGGTTTTGGGTTTGCTCTGCAAAGTACCGGTGATTTCAAAAAGATACCGCAAATTGGAAATGTCATTATTGAAGATAATGTTGAGATTGGCACCAACACAACCATCGATCGTGCGACGCTGGGGTCCACCATTATCAGAAAAGGGGTCAAACTGGATAACCTCATCCAGATTGCCCATAATGTGGAGATTGGTGAAAACACGGTAATAGCTGCCCAGTCGGGCATTGCAGGATCCACAAAAATTGGGAAGAATTGTATGTTTGGAGGGCAAGTGGGTATTGTAGGCCATATTACTATTGCCGATGGTGTAAAGATACAGGCTCAGTCGGGGATCGGGAAAAGCATTAAAAAACCGGACAGTGTCTGGGAAGGATCTCCTGCCTTTCATCTGCCCGATTTTTTACGTTCTTACGTGAATTTTAAGAATTTTCATCGTATTACCGGCCGCCTCAGCAAGCTTGAGCAACGCATGAAGGAGAAAGATAATACACAATAATCCCCTTATTATCAGGTTATACTCTTTTGTCTTGTTCATCTTTACAAGAAAAAAGGCGGAGCAAATAAAAAAAATACTAATTTTGCACCAATATTATTAACAATAACATAACTTAGTTTTAATGACTGAAAGGCAAACAACCCTGGAAATCCCTGTTTCCATAGAGGGGCAGGGTCTTCATACAGGGACAATGGGAACGATGGTTTTTTACCCTGCTCCCGCAAATCACGGAATTAAATTTAAAAGGATAGATTTGGAAGGCCAGCCCGTGATTGATGCTCTCATTGAAAACGTTATCAGCACCGACCGTGGAACCTGCATCGGTATCAACGGGGCTAAAGTTTATACCATTGAACATGTGATGGCTGCTTTTAGAGGTATGAGTGTGGATAATGCTCTGGTAGAGATAGATATGGAGGAAATTCCCATTAAAGATGGTTCGGCCAGATCTTTTGTAGAAGCCATTGAAAAGGCCGGTATAAAAATGCTGGATGCCGAACGGGAATACATCGAGATAAAAGAAAATATCAGCTTGGAAATCCCGGAGAAAAAGACCAGAATTGAAATCCGTCCTTCCAAACGTTTCTCTTTGAATGTTACCATTGATTTTGAATCCAGGGTACTTGGAGTGCAAACTGCCGTCATGGATGACATTCGCGAATTTCCGGTAAAGATCTCTCCCTGTCGTACTTTTGTTTTTCTTCACGAATTGGAATTTCTGTTGAAAAATAACCTCATTAAAGGGGGCGACCTGAACAATGCCATTGTTTTTGTCAACCATCAGTTACCACAGGAAGAGATGAACTATTTATCCGACCTCTTCAATAAACCACGGGTAAAAGTAAACGGCAACGGGATTCTAAATAATTTATCACTCTATTTTGACAACGAACCAGCCCGGCACAAATTGCTTGATATGATTGGCGACCTGTTCCTGCTGGGAAAACCCATTAAAGGACATATTACAGCCTATCGCCCTGGCCACCACGCTAATACCGAGTTTGCCAGAATTATATCAGATAAAATTAGCGTCTTAGCCAATGATTAAAGAACCGCCTTTCGATATTTATACAGAACCGGTATATGACATTAACCGGATAAAAAAAATACTCCCACACCGCGCTCCATTTTTACTGGTGGACAAGATCCTGGAGATCTCTGAACACCACATTGTAGGCCTCAAAAACGTCACCATGAACGAGCCCTTTTTTATGGGGCACTTTCCTAATGAACCGATTATGCCCGGTGTTCTTCAAATAGAAGCCATGGCACAAACAGGAGGTATCTTTGTCCTCCACGGCATCCCCGATCCTGAGAAATATTCGACCTACTTTTTAAAAATAAATAATGTCCGTTTCCGCTGCAAAGTAACTCCCGGCGACACACTTATTTTTTCGTTGGAGCTTGCAGCCCCGATAAAAAGAGGTATCTGTGACATGCGCGGAAAAGTTTTTGTCGGCAACAAACTTGTTATGCAAGGCGATTTGATTGCTCAAATCGTTAAAAACAAATAAGAGATGAATCAACCGTTAGCCTACGTGCATCCCCAGGCAAAAATAGCACCTAATGTGGTTATTGAGCCTTTTGTAAATATTGAGAAGAATGTGGAAATCGGGGAAGGTACATGGATAGGCTCCAATGTTACCATTATGGAAGGTGCCCGTATCGGAAAAAACTGCAAAGTATTTCCCGGGGCAGTTATTGCTGCTATCCCCCAGGATTTAAAATTTTCAGGTGAAGAGACTTTAGTCAAAATCGGTGATAATGTGGTTATTCGGGAATTTGTAACTATCAACCGGGGTACCAAAGCTAACTGGGAAACTGTGGTGGGAAACAACTGTCTGCTTATGGCTTATGTCCATATTGCTCACGATTGTATTCTGGGGAACAGCACTATTCTGGCCAATGCCTGTAATCTGGCAGGTCACATAGAAATTGATGATTTTGCAATTATCGGCGGAATGTCAGCCATTCATCAATTTGTGCACATTGGAAAATATAGCATGGTAGGAGGAGGCAGTATGGTGAGCAAAGATGTCCCTCCGTTTACCAAAGCAGGCAGAAATCCCATTTCTTTTGTAGGCGTCAACTCCATCGGCCTCAGACGCAGGGGATACTCTAACAAACAGATTAACTTTATCCACGATGTTTACCGGAATCTATACATGAAAGGCCGTAATACCTCCCAGGCTACCGACTATATTGAAACTAATATGCCCATCAACAAGGACAGAGATGAGATCCTCAGTTTCATTAGCAACTCCCAACGGGGCATCATGCGGGGATACCGTCGAATAAAAGACTAATCTTAAAATTAAGAATCAGAACTTATGGCAACAACAGCAGATTTCAGAAACGGCTTGTGCATTGAGTTTAACGGAGACCTCTGGACTATCGTTGAATTTCAGCATGTAAAACCGGGAAAAGGCCCGGCTTTCGTCCGTACCAAATTAAAAAATGTAAAAACAGGTCGCGTTTTGCCTAATACTTTTACCTCCGGGGTAAAGGTTAACGTACAACGTATTGAAAAGAGAAACTACCAATACCTTTATAACGATGGTGACCAGTTTCATTTTATGAATACAGAAGATTTCGAACAAACATTTCTGAACAAGGACATGATTCCTGCTCCCGATCTTTTAAAAGAAGGAGAGCTGGTAACCATCGCTTTTCATACCGAAACAGATTCTCCCATTGCCTGCGAAATCCCTACTTACGTTGCTCTTGAAGTGGCTTACACCGAGCCGGGAGAACGGGGAAATACAGCCACCAATACTTTTAAGGAGGCTAAGATGGAAACCGGAGCCATTGTTAAAGTGCCGCTTTTTATCAATATTGGCGACAAAATAAAAGTGGATACTCGTAGTTACGAATATTCAGAACGTGTTAAAGGATAAATATATACCTATCTAATGAAGAGAACCGGAGCCAAAGTGTTCCGGTTTTTTATACCTTTAACTTTTTGTGGGAGTGATATACATCGAGAGCAACCAGAATGGCCATAAACCCCCATACCGGAACCGATAGCTTATCCGTATCCAGAAAGTTATTCAAAAAACCATGCACAAAATAGGTGATTAGTCCCAAAGTTATGATCAGACTCAACACTCTGTCTTCTTTATCCTCTGCACGGTGATAGAGCATCAATCCCAGATAAACCGCATAGCCGAAAAGAGCCAAAACAGAAAGCAAGCCCAAAATACCCTCTTCCGATAGTGGCCCGAGATATTCGCTGTGAGCAGTTCCACGGTCACCGAGATTGGTGGAGATTACCGTGCGCTCGCTGGCAAGCTGAAAAGGAGCATAAACAAACTGATAAGTTCCGGGGCCCCACCCTAACCAGGGACGTTGTTTAAACATACGAATTGCCGAAGCCCAACGGTTAAGACGCTCCAGATTAGATGCATCCGAAGAGACGTTGGTCATTGATTGAAGATGCTTTTCCATGTTGGTGGACGAATTCTGCCGGTTTTTTTCCATACGATTCATTATGGGTTGATAAAACACAAAACCCATTGCCACGAGCACAACAGCCCCCACCATTACCCAACGGAAACGAATACGCAGCAATACCAGCAACAACACTATGCCTGCTACACCAATGCCCAGCCAGGCCGCCCGTGTGTACGAAAAGATAACAGCTACAATGAACAAGGCAAGAAACGGTAACGTCAGCAACTTTTTGTAAAACGAAAGTCCCGGATAAAAAAGATAACCTGCCAATACAGGCAGATACAACGCCAGTGCAGCACCATAAGCAGTATGATCATTATAAAATGGCGACATAACCCAGTGTCCCGCTTGTTCATCGAAACCATGGGCCGCATGGCGGATAAGGGTATAAACAACAACCCCACTGAGTGCTACCATGTAAAGCCATAAAAACCGGTGAATATTTTTTTTGTTCCGAAACATGGGAACAGCCACAAAATAAAATGGAACCACAAACCAAATCCGCGACAAGAGATGCTTAAAAGAAACCAATGGTAAATGACTGGTAAAAGAGGTTATCAACATCCAGAGGAGGCTGAAATATATGAGGTAAGAGAGCGGGTGGCGGGCAACACGACGGTTATAATTTTGCTGTAGAAGCAGATTTCCCAGAAAGACAATCACCACACCAAACATCAACGGCTCTGTAGGAATCGACAACATAGCACCAATACGGGGATCCTGAAAATTTATGGCAAGAGGCGTGAAAAAAGTAATAAAAAGAAGAACTTTATCAAGCGAAACGACATAATAGTAAGCGATAATGAGCACCAATGGCAAAACAAAAAACCACAAGGTTTCTTTTTTCAACATAAAATAGAAGCTTGCGCTTAGAAATAAAGCGACAAGCAAGTATAGCACTATGATATTCCTTGTTTTAGCCGAAAGATGCATGGCCTGAAATTAATTTTCTGTACTATTCTTTCTTTCCAAAAAAGAAATCACAACCAATGAGAGTGTAAAGACAGACAGAACAGATACGAACACAATCAGCCAACGAACCGGATAAGCTTTCTTGTCAGACACAAAGGGATGGGTAACAACATTTGTATAAGTAACATTGGAAATGACATGCCTGTATTCGACCTCATAACTTAATTTTACCTGAACATAGGCTGCGGCTTCATGCTGGAGCATATTAACAAGCTGAACCAATTCTCCTCCGTACTTGCCCATATTTTGTGCCAGCCTTTTCGCCTCTTTGGTATTCACCGCTTCAGAACTACCCTGAACATTATGCAGATAGGCCATCATAATCTGTTGCGACTGGTAGGTATATTCAAAAATACCTTTTTGTGTTCCCAGCTCCCTCAAACGATTTTTTATAGAATCCATAACAATCTGTGCACGACGTAATTGCCCTGCATAAGCATTGGCGAATTCCTGAAATTTCTCTTTTTGCATGCGCCTCACTTTTTCATTGTAAAAATGCAACACAGCATCAACCATGATTTTGGCAGTATCCGGATTTCTGTCGAGTACTTCAACATCTACTGCTTCATAGCTTGTTTTGCCTATTTTGACATTCTCATGGTAGCGCCTCAACAGTTTTGTCCTGAAATATTTATAGCTTGTGTCTATTTTATAATGATTTAATAAATCGAATTCGTTAATCATGCTGTCAGCAATATCCTGAGAATTAAGCACCTGCATCATCTGCTCCGTAGTACTTTCTTTGGAATAAATCTGAATATTACTGGGATAAACAACAGCGTACGACTTATATAGTGGCGTAATAAACCGGGAGCCTGAAAAAAGGGCAGCCAGCCCGGCAGTAACTACAACAATGATAAGAAGAGTATATTTCCATTTCATCAAGATATTCCAACTTTCCCTACTGTCAAATTTATATTCCATATCTCACAATTTTTAACATTGATTTTTTTAAGGAATCAATATATATGTTTCATACATAATTGATTATTACCGCTATTAGAAACTTTGATAAAAGCAAAATATTACCTGAAGGTCAGTTGTCTTCGTTTCCCGTTTTAGCAACTATGTACTTTCAATTCAAAAATCAAAAGTAAAAAAATAAACGGGGCAATGGGAAGAAAAAATAGTTTCTTGTGAAGGACGGCTCCCCTCTCTAAATATTTTCGTCAGCTTTATCCATAAGAATATCAACAAACTGCCTGACATCCAGTGTTTTTATTGTAATACCAAGAAGCAGCCCAAAACCTGAGAGCAACACAAGTCGAACTTCCCACGAGCCAAAGTTGAGCTGTTGCAAAATAAAAGCTATCAGGAATGTGCCGGCAAGCAACGAGAGCAGCCGGAGCCATAAACCCATCCTGTTTTTCAAATGTAAAACAGTAAAGGCAAAAATGACTTGAAGCAATGCAGTTACCAGCTGTGTTACCAACGTTGCCACAGCAGAGCCCACAGCTTGATATTTTGGAATCAGTATCCAGTTTAAGCTAAAGTTGAGTAGCAATCCCAGCAACGCTATGAGATTTAATGTCTTCAGGCTGTTATTGGCGGTAAGCAACGTGCCGAAGATATAATTTGATGATACCCCGACAAAACTCCACATCAGAAGTTTGAAGATAAGAGCAGATTGTCCTATGCGCAAATCGAATGCCATTCTCGTTTCACCTGCATGTTGCGAATACATAAGCAGCATAATATCTTTGGCAAAAAAATGCGTTACAATAGCCAGAATTAGTGCTCCGCTCATAAGTATTGAGAAGGATAGCCGTACAAGTCCATCCACAGCCTTTCTCTCCTTCAACATTTTCGAAAACAGGGGAAGAAGTAGTATGGCAAACAGATAAGCTATATTTTGGGCAGCATTCAGCAAGCGGTAAGCTAGGGCATAAACACCTGCCTGCAAGTCGCCAAGCGGATGGGGAAGCAAACGTTCAATCATCACGCTATCCATACGCGAATAAAAGCTCATCATCAGTACCAGCAAAGCAAAAGGCAGACTCTTGCGAAGAATCATCCTGAAAAACGAGAAATCCCAGTGTAACCTCAGCTTTCCCGATTTTCGTAACACAATCATTAGGGCAAAACAGGCTGTGAGGAAATAAGCCAGCGACTGTGCATAGACAAACCACTCAATAGAAAAACGGCCACCTAGTATGCCTGTCCACAACAAAATACTCACAAAAAGAATCATCAGCAGCCGATCCATCACGGAGATGACACTGTCGGTCGAAAAAAGTAATAGTCCTGAAATATTTGAACGCAGGTACAAAATAAAAGAGAGTAGAAACTGGTTGAAACCCACCCACGCCAGCAGATAAAGCTGATGTCCCCGATATCCGATAAGCCAGGCGACTACAAAAACAAGGATACCATATCCAAAGCCAAGCAACAGTTTCATGGTGGCCATCCCGCCAAAATGTTCCTGAAGATGGTGGTTGTTGCGGGCAATGTTGCGGTTATTAAAGTTGGTAATCCCCAAATCAAGAAAGATGAAAAAGAGATAGGAGAAATTGAAAATGGCAAAGTAAAACCCATATTCCCGTGTACCCGTCACATTCTGAACCTGACGGTCAATTCCCAGAATCCAGAAGGGCTTTACCAACAGGTTCAGGAACAATAAAAAAATCAGATTCTTCAGGAATTTTTTCTGCATCACACAAAAATAAACAATTGCTGAGAGACTTGCGGTAACCGGTTGCCAGATATGCTATATACAGCAACTTTCTAGAACATTTGGGTCATAAAGCTGCTCAATACATGGGGAATCAGGATAATTGTCAAAACTATGCCAAAAACGGCACCCCAGAAATGTGCACTGTGTCCGATATTGTCGCGGCCATGCTTCTGCATGTAAACCATATAAACAAGATATAAGATTCCAAAAAGCCAGGATGGAATAGCAAATGGGATAGGAAACAGGTAAAGACTTCCCACGGGATAAATCAGAATACTGGAAAACACAACTGCCGATACTGCCCCCGAAGCACCAACAGCACTATAATACACATTGTCTTTATATTTCCCGAAATCGAAAAGTACCGAAAATAAAATACCACCGACATAAAATAGCAAGTAATAAAACATGCCTTTGATACCGTAGTTTAGTTTAAAAACTTTTTCAACAAGATTTCCAAAGGAATATAGTACCCACATGTTAATCAGCAAATGTAACCAACCGGCATGAACCAAACCATAGGAGACGAAACGCCACCCTTCATTCCGGTGCTTGATGTCATAAGGACTAAACTTCAAACGCTCAAACAAAACAGAATTGCTAAACGTAAGAATAGAAACTAATACCGTGATGCCAATTATAACAAGATTCATAATATGCAGAGATATGAATGAGGCGCAAAAATAAGAAAATTACGCTTTCTTAATTGTTACTGTTTTTGAGATAACCACAAGTTTCTCGATTCAATTTATCTAAACACAACACGTTTAAATTTCAGGAGAATATTTTTTGTAAATTTGCAACAACATTGAAACAGATGATAAAAAATATCTGAGCTTTTTTTTTGTTCAGAATTATTTTATTTAAACAATATTTAAATGGATTACAATCAATATAGCTGGCCGAATAAGACTATTCTGATAGCCGATGACGATCTTCTGTCACGAAAATATTTTGCCAAAGTACTGGCATCTACCAAAGTAAGCCTGGTTTTCGTAAAAAATGGGAAAGAAGCTATTGATTATTGCTGCGACCATCCATTAATTGACCTTGTCCTTATGGACATTAAAATGCCTTTAAAGGACGGCATAACAGCCACAAAAGAGATTAAAAAAAACTGCCCGGAAATTCCAATTGTTATCCAAACAGCCTACGCTTTTGATTACGACAAAGCCAACGCCATGGCTTCCGGATCTGACGAGTTTATTACCAAACCCATTCACCGCGAAACGTTGTTTCGGTTGCTGGAAAAGTATCTGGACAGGTAACCTTTCTGGTATCTTATCTTTCAAAAAAGGAATGTTAAGATGTGAAAAGGCTCTGCAAACCAGACCTCAGGACAAATAAACTAATGGAAATTAGTAACGTTGCTGCCAATTTTATGTAATTTTGCGCCAAGGGTGGCTTGTTCTGCTATCCGGAAATACTGAAATAACATTCAGCTTAATGCAAAATGCAATATCAAATATTATTCATTTTATCAAACTTTCTACCGGAAAAGACTTATCCATATTTGACAAGGACTTTTTTAGCCACACATTGGAAAAGAGAATCGGGGAAGCCGGCTTCCAAACATCTGAAGAATATTTTCATTTTATCAAAGAACAACCGGAAGAGGCATCTGCCTTTACCCAATCTTTTAATGTCACTTACAGTGAGTTTTTTAGAGACCCGCTTACTTTTGCCCTGCTGGAGCAGTGGATTTTACCCTCCTTTTTTTCCGGAAAAGATAATACTAAAAAAAATAAGATTAGAATATGGTCGGCAGCAGCGGCATCCGGGCAGGAGGCTTACTCAATGGCCATACTCTTAGATCAGCAGAAAATGTTCTCTCTGAATGATGTGGCTGTTCAGATCTTTGCATCCGATATTTGCCCCTCCGAAATAGAAAAAGCTAAAGAAGGATTGTATCTGGCTGACCAGTTGCAAAAGGTATCATTAAAATACCTTAATGAATATTTTTATTCTGTTGGTGATCACTTTAAATTGATTCCCCGTATCAGAGAATCGGTCGAATTTTCCACCTATGACATACTGGATACGAAAACCAATAGTCCGCCTGACAGTATTTATGGATCTTTTGACCTCATCTACTGTAGCAATTTATTTATATACTATAACGCTAAAGTAAGAAGCCGAATCGTCCAAAAGCTAAAAAAAAATCTGGCAAACGGAGGCTTGATAATGACAGATGGCTCGGAAAAAGAAGTACTTGAAAAATATAAACTACATGAGGTATGCCCTCCGGCGGCTATTTTTCAATATAAAAAGCCAGTAAGTATTCAATAAAAAAAATATAGGTAATAAAAATTTCCTGACAAGACTTTTTATATATCAATGTCACTGTAACATGCAAATCTTAAAATAGAAAAATGAAGCTTAAAAATTTATCCATCAGAATACAAATTGGAGCCGCATTCGGTGCTATTCTCCTCATTTTGGTACTCTTTGCCGGAGTAGCCAGAAAGCAAAACGATATAATGTGGAATCAGGTCAATGATTTCTATAGCCATCATCTCGCTATGAGGCGGGCAATAGGAGGAATTGAAGCGGATATTATCAGCATGAATATGGGGATGAAAGAACTTTTTTTGGTAAATGACAACCAGAGGATTCAGAACATTCTACAAAATATTGATCTTCGTGAAGCTGACGCCCAAAAACGTTTTAACATTCTCCGCAAAGACTACGTAGGTCCTTCCGGCTTAGTGGACAACGCTTATAAAGACTTTATACGATGGAAAGTGGTCAGGGACAATATTATTGATCTTTTGCGTAACAGGCAAAAAGATGAAGCATTAGAAGCAATGAACAGCAGCGAGAACGGAGATAACAACGTAGCAAAATTTATGAAAGAGGTCTCTGATATCAGTATTTTCTTTAAAAACAATGCGTATTCAGATTATAAACGAGCCATACAAAAAAGAAAATCATCCGGTGCACGAATACTGGTTGTGCTGGGAGCCTTCTTTATCTTATTATTGGTCATTCTTTATTGGTTGTTGAAAGGCATTCGTAGTCCGTTAAAAGAGCTAACCCTTACCACCCGGCAGTTTGGCAATGGAAATATGGAAGCCAGAAGCCGTTACGAATCAAAAAATGAAATAGGCGAACTCTCAGCTTCGTTTAACCGGCTTGCCACAACTATTCAAACTCAGGTAGCGCTGGAACAGAAAGAGAACGATTTTAATACCACACTATTTGAAAGAGATGACCTGAGTGCTTTTTCCCGGGCTTTAATAAGTGAGCTGCTTGATTTTAGCGGGTCTCAGATAGTCACCTTTTATTTGCTTGACAATAAAAAATCAGAATTTATCCTGTTTGAATCCCTCGGCCTTTCGGCGAAAGCCAAAACCCGGTTTTCAGCTAAGCTGAAAGAAGGAGAATTTGGGAAGGCTTTATCCGGCAAAAAAATCATTCATTTAAAGAAAATACCTGATGACACCTCCTTTACATTTGCTACCACAAGCGGTAATTTCAAACCGAGAGAGATTATCACCATTCCTATCACCTACCGAAAAGAAACAGTAGCTGTTATCTCCCTCGCAAGCATCTATGCCTACCCGAGCGAAGTATTGCTACTGCTACACAATATTTTCCCATCCCTTACTACCAGCATCCACGGGGCTCTTCTATTCCATCAAATTATGGAACAATCCACGCGGCTAGAAAAGCAAAATATGGAACTGGAAGTTCAGGGAAAAGAGCTTTCGGCACAGTCGGTGGAACTCAGCCGGCAAAATACGGAACTGAAAATGCAAAAAAATCAGTTGGATGAAGCCAATCGGCTGAAATCGACCTTTCTTTCCAATATGAGCCATGAGTTGCGTACACCGCTCAATTCGGTGATAGCGCTCTCCAGTGTCTTAAAGAGAAAGCTTAAAACATCCATTCCGGAGGAAGAATATTCTTATATCGATGTTATTGAACGCAATGGTAAGCACCTGCTCGAACTGATTAATGACGTGTTGGATTTGTCACGTATTGAGTCGGGACGTGTTGAAATAGAGCAGGCAGACATTAACATCAAAGAGTTGATAAATGGAATGGTGACCATGATAGAACCACAGGCCAGGGAGAAGGATATCACTTTAAAATTTTTGACAAACGTTGACCTGCCCATCCTGAAAAGTGATGGCAATAAGATACGGCACATTCTGCAAAACCTTATTGGCAATGCGGTAAAATTTACCGAAAAAGGTAAAGTGGAAGTTACTGCCCTTAAAAAAGATAAATATCTTCAAATTCTGGTGAGCGATACCGGGATTGGAATTCCGTCTGACCAAATTTCCAACATTTTTGATGAGTTCCGTCAGATTGACAGCAGCACTTCGCGCAAATACGGAGGAACAGGGCTGGGGCTTTCCATTGCCAAAAGATATGCCCGCATGTTGGGAGGCACTATCGAAGTGGAAAGTACTCCTGGAAAAGGTTCAAACTTCACTTTTATTCTTCCTTTGGAGCCTGTGGAAACCGACACAAAAGAAAACTCTCCTGAAATCAGGCAATTTCCCATTGCCGGGAAAAAGAAAGCTGTAACAGAAAGCAACAAAGCACAGGCAAAAGAAAAAACTATTCTGTTAGTGGAAGACAGCGAGCCGGCTATCATCCAGCTTAAAGACATTCTGAGTGAAGCAGGCTTTCAGGTATTGATAGCCCACAATGGTCGTGAAGCGTTGGAGCAAATTGCCAAAACACTGCCCGATGCCATGATTTTGGACTTGATGATGCCCGACATAGATGGTTTTCAGGTATTGGAAGCTGTCCGTTCCAACGTAGATACTGCCGAGCTCCCCGTATTGGTACTTACCGCCAAGCATCTTGAGGGAAAAGATCTGAAAAGTTTAAAGCACAACCATATCTATCAACTACTTCAAAAGGGGGATGTGGACAGGGAGCAATTGTTACAATTGGTTTTTGACATGGTATTTCCCAAAAGAAAAGCCACCGAAGAAACTGAGAAAATGGAAGTAAAAGCGCAGAAAAAAATAAAAACACAATTAGGAGAAAAGCCGTTGATTCTGATAGTTGAAGACAATGTGGACAATCTGCTCACCATAAAAAGTCTGCTCGGTGAAGACTACCGCATAGTGGAGGCTTATGATGGTCAGGATGGGATTAATAAAGCCAAAACCGTTCTTCCCGACCTTATCCTGATGGATATTGCCATGCCGGTGATGAACGGTTTCAGAGCTTTTGATACCATTAGAAAAGAAAAAAACCTGCAACATATCCCCATTGTGGCCGTTACAGCCAGTGCCATGACTGCCGACCGCGACGAGATACTGCATTACGGATTTGATGGATACATTTCAAAGCCCATCGATATTGATAAACTCGAAAAAACCATTAAACACTTTTTTAAAGAACAATAAAATGACTTTGAAAATTTTAGCCATCGATGATATTCTGGATAACCTGACTGTTTTAAAAGCATTGATAAAAGAGGCCTTTCCCAAAGCAGGCGTTTATACCGCTATCAACGGAAAAGATGGATTGGCATTAGCCTCAACGGTGAATCCGGATGTAATAATACTGGACGTTGTGATGCCTGAAATGGATGGATTTGAGGTCTGCCGGCGACTCAAAAGCACACCTCAATTAAAAGACATTCCCGTTGTCTTTCTAACGGCATTAAAGTCAAATAAGGAAAGTCGTATCAGGGCATTAGAGCTTGGAGCTGAAGGATTTCTTGGGAAACCCATCGATGAACCCGAACTGATAGCCCAGATACGTGCCATGCTAAAAATCAAAAAGAGTATTGACGATAAAAAAAATGAAAAAAAACGGCTGGAAGCTATGGTGGCCAAACGTACCTATAAACTGGAACGTGCCCAGGCAGCTTCACTGGATTTGCTCGAAGATTTAAAGGTGGAAATCGACGCCCGTAAAAAAGCTGAATTTATGTTAGGGGAAAGCGAAAAAAAGTTTAGGCTGCTTTTTGACGATGCCCCCCTGAGTTACCAGTCTATCGACATAAACGGAAACTATGTTGAAGTCAATAAAGCCTTTCTGGAGACTACCGGTTTCAAAATAGACGAAATTATCGGACATAACTTTATGGAGTTTATGCCATCGGAATCCGGCACAATGATTAAATCTGTTTTTCAGCAATTTGCGCAAACCGGAAAGCTTCATAATTTTGAGTTTGAGATGTTTAGAAAAGATGGCTCTACCTTTTGGGCAGAAATTGAAGGGAGAGCCAGTTATGATGAGGAGGGGCATTTCATACAGTCTCACTCTATTTTTACTGATATCACCAAACGGAAATTAGCTGAAAAGACATTAATGGAAAGCGAAGAAAGTTTCAGGGGTCTTTTCAATAGTGTCCTTGAAGCCATTTACCTGCAAGATGAGAGTGGCACTTTTATAGAAGTAAACAAAGGAGCTGAGGAGATGTATGGTTATAACCATGATTTTTTCATTGGCAAGACACCGGAGTTCCTCGGTGCACCTGGCAAAAATGACATCCCCAAAGTTGCCCGGTTGGTTAAAAAAGCCTTTCACGGAGAAAAGCAGGAACTTGAATTTTGGGGAAAGCGAAAAAACGGTGAAATATTCCCGAAAGATATCCGCCTTTATCCCGGAAAATATTTTGGTAAAGATGTGGCTATCGCTCTGGCAAGAGACATCACCGAACAAAAGAAAGCAGAAGAAGATTTAAGACTTAGCGAAGAGCGATACCGTATAATTTCCGGTCTCACCTCCGATTACATTTTCCAAAACCAGATTAATGAAGAGGGCAGCATCGAAAAAAGATGGATTGCCGGCTCCTTCCGGAAAATTACAGGATATACCTTAGAAGAATACGAAAAACCAGATGCCTGGCGAAATATTTTACATCCGGATGACTTGGCGATAGAGAAGGAGGCCTTTAGAAAATTAAAAAAGAACCAGAAAATTACCATAGAGGTGCGCATTAAACATAAAAGCGGCCAGACGCTCTGGGTCAGGTCATCCAGCTTTCCTATTTGGGATCACGAGAAAAACAGATTAACCGGCGTTATGGGTGCCGTAAAGGATATTACCGAAGAAAAACACAACCGGCAAATCCAGGAGATTCAGTACAATATCGCCAGCAGCATGGTAACCTCCCCCACACTACATGACCTGTTTTTAACCGTAAAAAATGAATTAAACAAAATTATTTACGCTAAAAACTTCTTTATAGCCCATTATAACTCCGAAGCCGATACCCTCACAACACTATTTGGCAAAGATGAAAAAGAATTTGTAACGGAATACCCTGCCGAAAGGACGTTGTCCGGCAGGGTAATGAAAGCCCGAAAGCCCCTGATATTCAGAAAAAAAGAGATTAAAGAACTGGCTGACAACAAAGAAATTAGGTTGGTTGGCAAACGTGCTGAAATATGGCTGGGAGCACCACTTATCATCAAAGATAAAATTTTGGGCGTGATTGTGATACAAAACTATGATGAACCCATGGCTTACAACGAAAAGGCTGTGGAGATCATCGGTACTATAGCCAACCAGCTTAGCCTTTACATAGTAGAAAAAAGAACAGAGGAGTTTAACCTGAAACTTTCGAAAGCAACAGAACAAAGCCCGGTAACTATTGTCATTACCAATACAGACGGCACCATTGAATATGTAAATCCAAAATTTACAGAAGTTACCGGTTACACTTACGAAGAGGTACTGGGCAAAAATCCAAGAATTCTAAAATCAGGGGAACAAAACGCTGCATTTTACGAGCAAATGTGGAAAACTATTTTGTCGGGAAAAGAGTGGAAAGGTGAAATTCACAACAAAAAGAAAAATGGAGAGCTATTCTGGGAAACGGCTATCATCTCTCCCATTTTTGACGATGCTGGTGTAGCCACCCATTTTGTCGGTATTAAGGAGGATATCACTGAAAAGAAAAAGATGCTGGTCGATCTCATCCTGGCCAAGGAAAATGCAGAGGAAAGTGACCGGCTGAAGACCGCTTTCCTGCAAAATATGTCACACGAAATTCGTACACCTTTGAACGGTATCCTTGGATTTGCTGATTTGCTGACCAGCGAGACCATCGATATATATGAGATGAGAACTTATGCCAATTTTATTAAAACCAGTGGAAACAGGCTACTGGATCTTATCAACAATATTCTGGATCTTTCCAGAATAGAAGCAGGAAGTATTCACATCAAGGCAAGACCTTTTGTACTGAATAAACTTATGATAGAGGCCTGGCAAATGTTTAGGATACAGGCAGAAAAGAAGAATATACGTTTCCTATATCATCATACACTGTCGGATGAAGAGAGTGTTATAATATCTGATGAAGCCAAAATAAATCAGGTTGTCACCAATCTGTTGAGCAATGCCTTCAAGTTTACCAGTACCGGGCGTATCGACTTCGGTTATAATATCTCCGGCAGTGAGATTGTGTTCCGGGTATCCGATACCGGAAGAGGCATCCCAAAGGAACATCAGTCACGTATTTTTGAACGATTTTACCAGGCCGACATCTCCATATCACGCGACTTTGAAGGCGCCGGCCTCGGGCTGCCCATCAGCAAAGGACTTGTAAAACTTCTCGGTGGCAAGATGTGGCTTAAGTCGGAGGTTGGAAAAGGAACTTCGTTCTATTTCACACTCCCCTATCGTCCTTCCGGCAAGGCAACCGATCATCCTACTGACAAGTTATCTATCCGGAGTAAGAAAGCTACCCCGGTCATTTTAATCGTTGAAGACGATGAAACAAGTTTTCTCTATCTGAAAACAGTGCTTAAGCTGGGAAAAATTGAATGGGTTCATGCAACCGATGGATTGCAGGCTATAGAAATGTGCCGAAAAAATCCGAAAATAGGGCTGGTGTTAATGGATATAAAGCTTCCCGGGATAAATGGGTTGGAAGCCACCCGGAAGATTAAAGCATTTCGACCTGATTTACCGATAATTGCACAAACAGCACATGCTTTTACCTCTGATAAAAAGGCAGCTTCTCAGGCTGGTTGCGACGATTTCATTACCAAACCTATTCCAAAAAATGAACTATTGAAAATCGTTACCAAACACCTCGGTTAACTTGTGTAGCAGAGAGTGTATTTGTAGATAAAGCTACACACGACGGTGTTAGCGCACCTCAATTACTTCGTCGGCATGATCAAAAATCATCTTTATCATCTCCTGCCACCGCTTGGGAAAACTGGCTTTTGATTCTTCCGTAGCTTCGGGACCAATGGCAGACATCAATATTTTTTTTGGTGTCACCACTTTTGCCGGACGGTAATTGACTTCCACAGACTTCCCTGTATCGAGGCGGGTAAAACGAACATCTGCATCCATATCCACACCAAAGAACAGTAGGTTGCGTCGTCCAAAACGCCTCTGCTGGATCCCGCCAAAACCAAGTTGCTGATAGGCAGCGCCTGTAATATTTGCCAAAACGGATCCTGTTACACCGGCATTATCCGTTTCAGGTTCCCGACGAAGTTCTACTTTAACGTGTCCTCTTTGAGGCAATTCCGTTGTGTACAATGCAACGAGAGCTTTTTGTGCCATCAGGTAAGCTCCGGCAACAATTCCGCAACTGTGCCCGGCCATTTTCACCACATCAAGGTAGCTTATCTCGATAATCCCTTTTTCGGATGAGCCGAGAAACTCAGCCAACTCGTCCTGTAAGACAATGGGGCTGACAGTGTCAAAAAAATCGGGATATTTCATGGTTAGTCTCTTCATTATTGTATCTTTTAAAATAAATATTCAGTCATCAATTTTTAAAGTCCCGACGCCAGCACATCTACAATATGCGCCACTTTGATGGGGAGCTTGTGTTTTTTTATGTATCCGTACTGATGCAGGAGGCAGGAAGAGTCAGTGGAGACAATATATTCTGCACCTGTTTCCAAAGCATTTTGCACCTTTTGTTCTGCCATAGCCGTACTGATGGGTTCAAATTTCACGGAGAAAGTACCACCAAAACCGCAGCAGGTATGGGTCTCCTTCATCTCAATCAGTTCCAGCCCTTTCACGTTCTTCAGGAGCGTGCGAGGCTCATCCGTCAGGCCATATTCGCGCAAGGCAGCACAAGAATCGTGGTAGGTGATTTTATGTTCAAATACCGAGCCGAAGTCCGTCTTTTGAATGACGTTTACCAGAAAATCAGTAATCTCGAAGATATTCTGTTTCAACCGTTTATATTCCAAATGGTAGGATGAATTATGAAACAGTTCACGATAATTATTTTTGATATAACCAATGCAACTCGCCGAAGGACCGACAACAGGACGTCCGGAAGCAAAGTCATCCATGAACTTGATGCCAAGCTTTTTGGCATCATCCCAAAAACCGCTGTTAAAAGCCATCTGGCCGCAACAGGTCTGGTTGGGATTGTAGTGTACCTTTATTCCGGCTTTTTCCAATACCTTCACCATATTAAAACCGGTTTGCGGGTAAACCTGGTCAATAAAACAGGGGATAAAAAGGTCAACGTCCGTTATTTTCTTTTTCTTCATTCCAATCCTATATAAATATCAATCGTTTATTTTCTCCATCATAAATATACCGGTTTTCTCCATCTCATCCCAATAACCCGGGTATGACTTCTTTACCACATCCGGTTCTATTATAGTAACCATTCCAAACTTCATGGCCAGCGGAGCAAGGCTCATGGCCATCCGGTGGTCGCCGTGGCTGTTGAAAATTAATTTCCCAACAGACGATTTTCCCGGATACAGGATGTAATGTTTACCCTCCTGAACAATTTCCGTCCCTATCTTTTCCAACTCCTGCTGCATACTTAAAATACGATCTGATTCTTTGATGCGCAGATGCTCAATACCACTAAAATGAGCTTCAACACCCAATCCGGCACAAGCCACCATCACCGAAGGGACAATGTCAGGAGCATTGGTAAAATCAAAATCTATGGTTTTCGCCAGCTTTCCGGAATGACGCAGGACAAGGCCTTCTTCCGTAAAATCGGAGTCCACACCCAGCCGGGCAAACACAGTAGTCAGGAAACGATCTCCCTGAACACTATTTTCGGATAATCCGGGAAGATGTACGCTGGAACCAGCATGGAAAGCGACCATTTCGTACCAGAAAGCAGCCGCGCTCCAATCACTTTCCACCCTGACCTTTTTAACGCTATAGCTGCCCTGCTCCACACTTACCTCTTTAGGGGATAGCGAAACCTTCGCACCAAAATTCTGCATCAATGTGTTTGTCATGTCAATATATGTGGAGGAGACAGGTTTCGTTTTCAGCTTGATAGTCAGTCCTCCGGGCAGATATGGAGCAATGAGCATCAGCGCAGAGACATACTGGGAACTGGAAGAGGCATTCAGCTCCACTTCACCGCCTTTCAGACTTTTACCATGAATAAGTAACGGCGGAAATCCCTCTTTTTCGGTATATTTAATATCGGCACCAAGGCTTCGCAGCGCATCCACCAATGCACCGATAGGACGCTGGCACATACGTTCGCCACCGGTGAGCAGCCATTTTCCATCTTGCCGGGCCAGGTAAGCCAACAGAAAGCGGAAAACTGTACCGGCGTTGTGTGTGTCCAACGAAAGTGGGATATCCGAACCGGCACAAGTATTGATAAAGCTGAGATAAAGCCGCATCATATAAGTATCTTCAGCCTCCGAAAGATCATCGAAAAGCACCTTACTCCGCTCAAGAGCACGCATAATCAACAATCTGTTGCTAACGCTTTTGGAAGCCGGCAAACTGAAAGTACCGGTCAATTTCTTTTTATTATAACTAATTTGAAGCATAATGATAGCTCATTGGTTTCTTAAATAAAATCGAAGGCTCTCCTTCACTTTTTCCTCCGGTACCACCACATCCGGTACAGCCACACCCAATTTTGTCAGCAACGTAAAATGAAGCTTTCCGGATTTGGTCTTTTTGTCCTGTTGCATCAGACGCAATATCCCGAAAATATCTTTTTCTGAAAAAGTAAGCCGCGAGAAATTCCGGTCAATCATTCCGTAAATCAATTCCGATAAACGGCATTCAAATCCTGGCCATTGAGCGGAAATCCTTGTGGCACAAATCATTCCGGCGGCCACCGCCTCACCATGCGTAACAGGCGTATCCGTTTTCAGGAAAAATGTCTCCAGTGCGTGACCCACCGTATGTCCGAAATTCAACAATTTGCGCAAACCGGATTCGTGTTTATCCTCTTCCACAATAGAAATTTTATCACTTACACAACGAATAACCATTCGCCCCAAATCAGGAGCCATATCATCAAAGTGCCGGTTATCCATCATGTCCCAAAGCGGAATATCCATTGTCAACGCATATTTTAGCATTTCTGCAAATCCTGACCGAAGTTGTTTCCTATCCAGCGTATCCAGAAAAGCGGGTTCTATAACCACTGCCCCGGGATCGGCAAAAAGGCCTATCTGGTTTTTGTATTCCTTAAAATCGACACCCGTTTTGGAGCCGATGGCAGCATCCACTTGTCCGAGCAACGTGGTGGGGACATTGATAAAATCTATTCCCCTCTTAAAGGTTGCTGCCGCAAACCCGCCAATATCGGTAATGACGCCACCGCCAAGATTTACCAACAATGAGCTCCGCTCTGCATGAAACTGTGTAAGCTGTTGCCAGATCGCCGAGGCTGACTGAATATTTTTGTTCAGCTCACCACTTTTTATCTTTATAACACCTGTAATGTTGACACCGGGAAGCTCATTTCGGAACAACGGAAGACAAAACTTCTCCGTATTCTCATCTACCAAAATAAAAACATTTGTATGGCCGGAGAAATACACGGCAGCCTGCATAAGCGCTCCCTGCCCGACAATGTGGGGAACCGACTTTAAGTCCAACGAAACAGGTTCTTTCTGCATGGTACAAAGATAGAACTTTTCAGATTGAATACGAATGATGAAAGCGGCAAAAACCGGAGCAAAGAGCAGCAACAAAGAACGCCGATTCCAGTAGCTGTTTATACGGGAAAATCAGCATTAAAAAAGGCTGTCCACGAGTGTGAACAGCCTTTTATAAAAACTTAAAGTCGTCGGTCAGCCACCCACCACTTTACTAACCAACTCGGCAGCTTCCTGCAAGCGAATGGCAGAGAGAACTTTCAGTCCTGATTTGTCAATCAGCTCCTTGCCCTCAATGGCATTGGTTCCCTGTAAGCGAACAATGATGGGCACCTTGATTTCGCCAATGCTGTTATAAGCATCCACAATACCCTGAGCCACACGGTCGCAACGGACAATACCGCCAAAAATATTCACCAGAATAGCTTCCACACTGGAGTCTTTCAGAATAATACGGAAAGCAGCTTCCACTCTTTTGGCGTCAGCCGAGCCACCCACATCCAGGAAGTTAGCCGGATCACCACCCGACATTTTAATAATGTCCATGGTAGCCATAGCCAGTCCGGCACCGTTTACCATGCAGCCCACATTACCATCCAGTTTTACAAAGTTCAGGTCGTAACTTCCGGCTTCCACCTCGGCTGGATCTTCTTCCTGAACATCGCGCATGTGTGCAATATCTTTGTGGCGGAAGAGAGAGTTGTTGTCCACCACCACTTTAGCATCGGCAGCATAGACTTTACCGTCTGCCGCTTTAATCACCGGATTGATTTCAAAAAGACTGGCATCAATACTTTCATAAGCACGGTAAAGGGAAGAAACGAACTTCACCATCTCTTTGAATGCCACGCCACTAAGCCCCAGATTGAAAGCAATACGACGAGCCTGAAAGCCCTGCAAACCCACTTTGGGATCGATAATTTCGGTATAAATTTCATCAGGTGTTTCGGCAGCCACTGCTTCAATGTTCATGCCACCACGCGGTGAGTACATCACCATATTGCGGCCTAAATCGCGGTTCAGCAGAATACTCATGTAGTACTCTTCCACATTTTCCGGACCGGGATAATAGATATTTTGTTCAATGAGCACCTGTCTTACCAGTTTACCCTCTTTTTTGGTCTGCGGAGTAACCAAATGCATACCAATAATCTGGTCAGCATACTGTTTTACCTCGTCCAGACTTTTGGCAATTTTCACACCACCGCCTTTTCCGCGTCCACCGGCATGCACCTGCGCTTTCACAGCCCATTTGTCCGAACCGGTTTTTTTTTGGATCTCTTTGGCAGCTTTCACAGCCTCATCGGGCGATGCAGCCACGATGCCTACGGGGACAGACACTCCGTAACCTTTTAAAATAGATTTTCCTTGATATTCGTGTAAGTTCATACGATTTAACTTTTATACAGTCATTAATGACGACCCAAAAGTAGGGTATTTATTTTTTCGTGGCCACAAAAGGGAAGATAAATATTTATTGAGCACTTATATTTAGAACCATTTTTAAATAGCAGCCCTACTTTGACCATAGGGATATGGAAAAGAATTTGGGCGGCCTCGGTTCCCACCCTCACAGCCAACGCCAACCTCACCGGGCTGTACGCTTATAGTCCTCGCCGGCACCACTTTTCAGCTAAGCGAAACAAAGAGCTCCCCTGTCGCTTTTGCCCGCTAAGCTTCAAATAGTGCTGCCTTCTCCGGGCTATCCGCTCCCATTCCTGCCGCAGAACTTCAGGCGTCCACCGCTTCAGACATCCTCGCCTGAAGATGACCAAAATAGCTCAACTGATGTACCAACCTGTTCCCTGATTAATTCCAAAAATTCTTAGCTTTGCCACAGAAAGAATCCCCGTATTAAAGAACAAATCATGGAATTAAACCTCAAAAGGCCACTGGCCTTTTTCGATATTGAAAGCACCGGACTGAACGTCTCCAAAGACCGTATCATCGAACTTTGCATCATAAAAGCAAACCCCAACGGTACCACAGAGACCAAAACCTGGCTGCTGAATCCCGATTACCCCATTTCGGAAGAAGCAGAGAAAATTCATGGCATCTCACAGGA
>VAPK010605546.1_pt1 | contig 27345 bp, 11 predicted proteins | sample 3395031 | NCBI WGS metagenome assembly VAPK01 (sample SAMN08290443, study PRJNA428436) | hydrothermal vent metagenome | isolation source: Deep-sea hydrothermal vent chimney 1 | place: Pacific Ocean: Juan De Fuca Ridge
AAAATCTTCAAAATATTACAATTCCCCAAAACCAAACCACAAAAAATCAAACCCAACAATATTTTCAAAATATTACAATTCCCCAAAACCAAACAAAATCTCCAACAAAAAACTCAACAAATCGAACCGAGTTAAGCAATAGATCATTAATAATTTCTTCAACAATTCCCTCAAATCAATCAGAACCAAAAACAGAATTAATTCAGCATAAAGCAAAAATAGGACAAAAAGTAAAATGGACAAAACGAGTTTATACAACAAATAAAGAATACAAAATTCAAATTCCAAAAAATGCAAACAAAATTCCAAAACAACATTCTTTCAGCATTAACTCAAATAAACCAAAAGATTACATAGAAATAGAATATGAAACAGAAGCTCCAAAAACAGAAGAAACAAAAACTCCATTAGGAAAACAAGTCAAAGTCTATTCAAATGAACACTACACAAACATAACTACCTACACAAATCTATCCGAAACCCTAAACATAAAAGATAAAACCAAAATAAAAATTATTTGGCAAGAAGAAAATCAAGAAATCCATCCAATTATAAAAGACACAAATAAAAATGGAATATATGATTACATAGAATGGACAACTCCACATCTAAGCAACCAAACATTTCAAATAATAATAATAACATCTTCTTCTCATCTAAGCCAAAATAAAACCTTTTTATCAGATATCTATAATGAAGTCTATGCTCTTGACCAAATTTACTCTCCAACAATTTTACAAAACGAATATGTAAGAATGACCTTTGAAAAAAATTTAACACAAGAAAATGACATAACAATATATCCAAAAATTATAGAAGGTAATCCAAAAGTAGAAGTCTACGAAAAAAATTCAACAGTTCTTTTGGCGACATTTGAAAACATAGTAGAAGGAAAAAATCAAATTTATCTAACAAATTTATCTAAACCCCAAGATACCTTCGATTTAAAAATAATAAATGGATCTCTGCAATTTGATCAAATAATAGATCCAACAGGAACTCTAGAATCACTAGGAGAAACAGGAGAAATAAATGTAACTGATTCTTTAGTTTGGACATGGAGAGCTTTTTCGGAAACATATTCCACAGTGCCAGTAATATTAGCAACACCAGCAACTTACACAAATTGTCCAGGAACGTGTTCGGGAACCACAGCAGGAAATGGAGGTATGTATCCAATACCATTAGTAAAAGATGTCTCAACAACAGGATTTAATTTTTCAATGTGTATCGATGGGGGCGCTGTAACCTGCACAACAGGGGCATCCCAAGAGACATTCCATTACTTTGTCTTCAATCCAGCTGCCACAGCAAATTACGACTGGATAGAAACAGGAACAACTTCCTCTGTTCCAACAGATGGAACAGATACTCCAACAACACTTTCAAGCTCATTCGCAAACACACCAGATATCTGGACACAAGCACAAACATATTCACAAAACGGAGAAATAGGGGCACAGGCGTGGGTCGAAGATAATCTAAAATCAACAACAGCCTTCACATACATAGGATGCGTTCACACAGGAATAGGAGATAACTGTGACACTAATAATCCACCCGAAACTTTTGGATATGTAGCAATAGATACTTCACAAGCTAATTTCTCAAGTAATGTTAATTTTCAATTCGGGATGGCAGATATAAGTAATAGCGCATGGACAGCAGCAACATTTTCTCCAACCTATACAGCCCCAAGAGTAATGGTCACCCAAAATGACGATGATGGAGGACAAGATCCTCAATATGTATGGGCAGGAGACGTTTCAGGAGCAACAATGAAATTTAGATATTGTGAAGAAGATGCAGGAGATGTATGCAACACACACACAAGCGAAAAAACCTATTGGTTTTCAATGGAAGAAGGATTAATCTCAGTTGGAGAAGATACCCAGCCACCCTACACAACAATTCTAACCCCACAAAACATAATTTATAACACCCAAAGTTTCAACTTCAACATTAGCCTAGACGAATTAGGACAAGCATGGTTTAACCTAGATAATACATCCAACATAACAATGCAAACCACAAACAACCTAAATTTCAACTACACAAACAACTCAGTCCCAGAGGGATCCCACACGTTTTATGCGTACGCAAATGACACTCAAGGAAATAATAATTTTACACAAATAATCAATTTTATAATAGATACAATCTCACCAATAATAACCTTTCAATCTCCAACTCCATCATCAGGTTCATCACAAGGTCTTAATAATTTCACGGTTAACACGACAATCCAAGAAACAAATTTTCAAAACATTACCTATTCTCTTTACAATTCAACATCTCTAGTTAATCAAACAACATACCTAACTCCAATAAATCTAATCACTTTTCAAAATCTTCCAACATCAACATATTATTATAATGTTACAGTCACAGATAAAGTAGGACAAATAACATCAACCCCAACAAGAAATTTATACATAGATTCAGAAAATCCACTAATTGAATTTTCAGGAATAACTAAACCAACAGGAGAAGTAATATCAGGAAATCAAATATCATATGAAGTAACAGCCACAGAAGCAAACGAAAAAAATATAACATTTACACTTGTCGGACCAGACTTAAGAGAAAATACATATACAGATTTTAGACGTTCAATAACATGGACATTGCTTCCAGACGGATTTTACGAATATAACGTAACAATCTTCGACACATACAACCATACGAACAAAACAGAAACAAGAAATATTACACTAGATAATTCTGCTCCACAACCAATCTTTAAATCTCCAACCGAATCAAACAATGCATACAAATCTCAAAATTGGATAGTCATCAATTCTTCAGTTTTAGAAGATAATTTTCAAAATATAACATTCTATCTATACAACACATCACAACTAATTAATCAAACAACATTCACAGACAACACAAGAAACATTAATTTTACAAACTTACCAAACACAAAATATTTTTATAATATTACCGCAACAGATAAGGCAGGCAATAAAAACTCCACAGAAACAAGGGCAATAACACTAGATACAATTCAGCCAATTGTAAATTTTGAACTTCCAACAGAGGCGAACAATAATAACCTGAGCCAAAATTGGATATTCATCAATTCATCAATTCAAGAAACAAACTTTCAAAACATAACATTTTCTCTATACGATACATCAGTATTAGTAAATCAAACAACATTCACAGACAACACAAGAAATATTAACTTTACAAATCTAGCCTCTAAAATATATTCTTATAATATAACATTAATAGACAAAGCGGGAAATCAAGGAAACACATTAACAAGAAAAACTGGACTAGATTTACAAGGTCCAACCATCAATATATTAACCCCACAATCAAAAGTATACGGAACAGGAATAAATCTATTACTTAATGTAACAATATCAGATCCAATCGCAGGAGTTTCTAGCTGTTGGTGGAATATCGATAACGGAGTTAATAAATCAATAACTTGCAATACCCCAGTAAATTTTAACACAACAGACGGAATACATGAAATAAAATTTTTCTCAAATGACACCTTTGATAATATAGGGCAATCACAAATCACATTTTCCGTTTCAACTCAGGGACCAGCAATAGAATTAATCAAACCAGCAAATAATACATTTTATTCACTAGCAACTTTAACTCTTTTTAATTATTCAACAACAGACCCAGATGGAGTAGAGTCTTGTTCTTTATTTGGATCATGGGGCTCAGGTTGGCATTTAAATCAAACAGATTCTAGTTATGGATTACTCTTAAATAAAACAACAAGAACATGCACTTCAACATGGGGATCAGATTGTACAGTTGAAAACAATCTAGAATCCGACAACACGTTTGATGGATGCGAAAATAATCAAAATACAGACGAGAGAGTCGCAGGGATGTGGTTGAGCAGCACAAAAACCACAGCAGGAAGCACAGTTAATATAATCTGTCAATATGAAACATGGGCAACTGATGATTTATATATTTGGTATTACAACGGAACAGGATGGAAGACTCTTCAACAAAGTTTAGATGTAACATCGTCAGGCATGGTAAACAAGAGCGCAAGTTTTACAGTAGATAATGTTATCGGAACTCACCAAATAAGATGCGGAATAACTTATGGGCAAGTAACCGAAACAGATTTTTGTGCAGATTTAGGAATATACAACGATAACGATGATTTAAACTTCACAGTAGTCGCCCCAAAAGAAGAAGGAAACTTCACAGTCAATTTATCAACAGAAGGAAATTACAAGTGGAACATCAAATGCAACGATTCACAAAATTATACGTCAACAGCATTAAATAATTTTACAATAGCAGTTGATCTAACTCCACCAATAATAGATTTTGGAGCAGGAACTCTTTCTAATAACTCAAGGACTTCGCAAAATAAAATTTATGTTAACACAACAATCCAAGAATTAAACCTAGAAAACTTAACTTTTTTTCTTTATAATTCAACAGGTTCGCAAATTCAAAATAGCACAATTTATGATAATTCAACAAGTTTAACATGGACATCCCTAGAAGACGGGACATATTATTATAATGTTACAGCAACAGATAAGGCATCCAGATATTCAAGCACACCAACTAGGAAGATTGAAATAGACACAACCGCACCAACTGGGGCAAACACAGGACCAGTCCATAATTCTTATACAAATCTAATGACACAAAATTTTACCGCAACAATGCAAGATTTAGTAGAGCTAAAAGCCACAACACTTTTTATCTACAATTCAACTGGAGGACTAGTGTATTCTTATTTAATATCATTAACAGGACTAACCTCCACAACAATAGGAAAAGTTTATACATTTTTATATGACGATATCTTTTCATGGTTCTATCAAATTAAGGATTCTGTAAATAACGAATATAACACAACATCTTCAACAATAAACATAGATCAAACAGTTCCAGAAATTACATTCATCTCACCAACAAAATCAAACAACACTATAGTTTTACAAGATTGGATAACACTAAATACAAGTGTTTACGAAGCAAATTACAAAAATATAACTTTTTCGCTTTATGATTCGACAGGGCTAAAATTCCAAAACAGCTATACAGATACAACCAGACAAATTAATTGGACGCTCCTTTTAGACGACACTTATCACTATAACGTAACTGTTTTTGATAAAGCACAAAATAATGCAACTTCAGAAACTAGAAGTATAATTTTAGACACAACCGCACCCGTGTTAATATTTTCTGGAACAACAAAACCAAATAATTCTGTAATAACAGGATCTTCAATATCTTTAGAAGTCTATGTGGCAGAAGCAAACGAACAAAACATAACATTTTTTCTTTACAACGCAACAGGGTATCAAATAAGAGAAAATACATTCTTAGATGGAAGACGAACTGCAACATGGACGCTCCTCTCTGAAGGAATGTATTATTATAATGTAACAGTTGCCGATAGAGTCAACCAAATAGGCTCAACTCTCACTAGAAAAATAACACTTGACAATACAGCACCAACACTAAATTTCATCACACCAACAGAAAATAATAATGCAAACAAATCTCAAAATTATATATTCATCAATTCAAGTTTAACAGAACCAAACAAAGCAAACATAACATTTTATCTATATAACCAAACCTCCCAAGTGGCATTTCAAACATACACAGATGAAACACTATTTCATAATTTTACAAACCTCCCAGATGGAATTTATTTTTATAATATAACAGCTATAGATGAGGCAGGAAATGCAGCATCAACATCAACAAGAACAATAAACCTAGATACAATCGCACCACTAACAACATTTGTTTCACCAACAGAACCAAACGCAACAATAAGAAACCGAGATTGGATTTTTATCAACACAACCACAATAGAACAAAACTTCAAACAAATCACATTCAATATCTACGACTCTGCAGGGCTAGTGTCAACACAAATTTTTACAAACAATACAAGCGAACACAATTTTACAAACCTCCCAGACGAAAATTATAAATACAACGTAACCACATCGGACTGGGCAGGAAATTCAGATTCAACAGAAACTAGATATATAGGGTTAGACGGAGCAGGACCAATAATAGATATTATAAAACCAAGAGCAAAAACATATGGTTATAACGAATCTCTTCCATTAGAACATACAGTTTCAGACAAAGTATCACTCGTAGATTCATGTTGGTGGAATATCGACAACGGACCAAATCAGTCAATCGCTTGCAATACACCAACAACCTTCAACACAACAGTAGCAACGCATACTCTTTATTTCTTCGCAAACGATACATTTGGGAATATTGGTTCAGATTCAGTATCGTTTTTTATATCAATAACAGGCCCAGCAATAGAGTTAGTTAACCCATTAAATGACACATTTTTAGGAACCGCAACGACGCTAAATTTTTCTTTTGCAGCAAACGATCCAGATGGAACAGACTCCTGTTCGCTTTATGGAGACTGGAACGGAGGGTGGCACAAAAATGAAACATATTCAGGAGGATGGCAAGAAATCGGATTTAGAAAGAGAAAAGACATCATAATTACAAACACAGGAACAACAACACTATCAGATTTTCCTCTCTACATAAAACTCTCATCAACATATACAGATTCAGGAGACTACACCGATTTAAAATTCTTTAACGGGACTTGTGCACAAAACCAAACAACACAATTAGCACACGAAGTAGAATCTTATAATTCAAGCGAAGCAACCATTTGGGTAAGAATTCCAGAATTACCAACATCAGGACAAACTGTTTGTTTATATTATGCAAATGATAATGCACAGGATACCGAAAACAAAACAGGAACATGGAATTCAGATTATGCAATAGTCTATCATATGGATTCATTAGGAAAAGATTCAACATCAAATAATCGAGATAAACCAGCAAACATAGGAATTCCATCATCAGATAACACATTTTTAGGAGAAGGAGTTTCTTTTAGTGACGGAAATGCATGGAACCTAGCAAACTTAGCATATTGGGAAGCTGGTTATTCAACAAGGTCACACGAGGCAGTTTTTAAAACTTCATCAGATATTACCACAAGACAGGTTCTCTTCGCAGAAGGAGGAGGTACAAACGGAATCATGATGTATATAGTATCAGAAAATTTATATGCAAGATGGTGGAGCGAATCCACAGGATGGTCAGGGGGACACATAAATACCACAATTTCCCCTAATACAAAATATTATGCCGTTATGACATATTCTAATCCAGGAAATTATCAATTATATCTAAACGGAGTATTAATTAATTCAGTAATAACAACAACAGCCATAAGTGCACACAGCGGAGATGGAGGAATAGGATATACAGGAACAAACACAAAAGACTTTCATGATATCACAAATAGTGGTGGACATTATTTTCTAGGAAGTATTTATGAATTTCGAGCAAGAGACATTATCCCAACTTCAGATCAAATAAATCAAACTTATCAAACAATATTTAACCCATCAAACACACTTTCATATCAACCAGAAGAAAACTTTACGGCATTTCAAATACTATTTTCCGAGGAAGGAAAATATAACTGGAATATTGAATGTAATGATACAATTGGATACAACTCAACAGCACAAAATAATTTTTCGTTTACAGTGGACATAACAAGTCCACAGGTTTTTTTCGGATTAAATACAGAAAATAATAATTCAAACGTGAATAAAGATTGGGTTTTTGTAGACGCAAACTTAATAGAAAATAATTTTAAAAATATAACATTTAATCTATATAATTCTACACAATTATTACAAGCACAATCTTTTGCAGATAATACGCGAGAATATAATTTTACAAATTTAGCAAGTGGAACATATTATTATAATATAATAGTATTTGATTTGGCAAATCACATAGGAATATCTCAAACAAGAAAAATAAATTTAGATTTAATTGCACCAACAGGAGAACTAAATACACCATCCAATTATTCATTCTTAAATAGTTTGACACAAAATCTAACAGCAACATTTTCAGATGCAACAGGACTATTAAATGCAACGCTCTACATTCTAAACGAGACTGGTCAAATAATCTATACACAAGTAGTTGAACTCGGAGGTACTTTGTCGGAGACAGTTGGAATAGTTTATGATTTTTTACAAGAAGGAATATTCTCATGGTTTTATTCAATAGAAGATGTCGTGGGGAATAAAGCCAACACAACATCAAATACGCTAACAATTGATACAACAAATCCATTAATTGAATATACGCTCGGAACAGAAGAATCAAACAAAATATTTGAAAGAGAAAATATATTTGTAAATGTAACATCCTCAGACAACTATTGGAAAAACATAACATTCAATCTTTACGATTCTAATTCTAAAGTTTTTAGTAATACATTCTCCGACGGAACAAAACAAATTAACTGGACATTTCTTCCAGATGAAACATATTTTTATAATGTAACTGCATATGACTTAGCAGGAAATTTTAATTCAACATCAACAAGAAATATTACATTAGATAATTTATATCCCACAATTGCGTTTTCAGGTTCTACAAAACCAGATGGCGTAATAGTTTCAGGAGACAGAATATCAATAAGTGTATCTGTAACAGAGGCCAACGAAGCAAATATTACATTTTATTTATTTAATGAAACAGGATTTAATATAAAAACAAACATATATACAAATCCACAAAGAGGACTCTCATGGAATTTAATTCCAGAAGGAACATATTATTATAATGTAACAGTTGTAGACAGACTTTCTCATTCAGCCTCCACCCTAACAAGATTAATAACACTAGATAACACAGCCCCACAAATTACCTATGGGTTTGGGACATTATCAAATAATACATACATAAATCAAGATTGGATATTTTCAAAAGCAATAATAACAGAAGACAATTTTCAAAATATAACATTTTCATTATACAATTCAAGTGGAACAGTTCAGCAGTCAACTTTTCCAGACACAACAAGACAAATTAATTTTACAAATCTTCTAAATGGAAATTACTGGTATGATATGACATCTTGCGATAAAGCCTCAAATTGCAACACCTCTCAAACAAGATACATAACTCTAGATTCAATTTCTCCAACAATAGATTTTGCATCCCCAACCGAAATAGACAACTTCAATAAAACACAAAATTGGATATTCATCAATTCATCAATTCAAGAAACAAACTTCCAAAACATAACATTTTTTCTATATGACACATCGGGATTAGTAAACCAAACAACATTCACAGACAGCACAAGAAAGATTAATTTTACCTCCTTAAATTCTAAAACATACCAATATAACGCAACAACTACAGATAAAGCAGGAAATACAGCCTCAACACAAACAAGAAAAATAGGAATTGATTATCTCGGGCCATCTATACAAATCCTAACCCCACAAGCAAAAGCATACGGATACAATATCAGTCTACCATTAACATACACTGTAAGCGACAACATAGTGGGATCAGATAAATGTTGGTATAACATAGACAACCAAGTAAACTCAACTATTGGATGTACATCATCAGCAACTTTTAACACATCAAATGGAGAACATACACTACATTTTTTCTCAAATGATACACTTAGTAATATTGCCTACAAAAACGTAACATTCTTAGTATCGACAACAGGTCCAGCAATTCAATTAATGCAACCAACCGATAACTCATTTTATTCTAAAGAAACTCAGGTTTTTTTCAACTACACAGCCGAAGATCCAGATTTAACACAAACATGTTCACTATGGGGAACATGGAACGGGGGCTGGCATCTAAACCAAACGGATTTTGAAATGGAAACATACAAAAATGGATCAGTGTTTGAAGATTTTGAAAGCGGAGAAGGAGGTTTTATCCATGGGCAATATAGCGGCGGAATAGATCAATGGCACAGAAGTAGCGAATCAACCTATGACGGAAGTTTCGCATTCAAGCTAGGAGATATAGGAGCAGGTAATTATTCAAACAACGTAGGAGCTTATCTTCAAACACCAGTTTATACCATTTATGAAAACACAACATTCTCATTTAGACACTATCTAGAAACAGAAGCAAGGTATGATGGGGCGAAATTAGAATATATGTTAGATGAAAATGGGACATGGATAAAAGTTACAAATTTTATTTCAGGAGGATATACTAATACAAAAAACGGAGCTGATTATGGGTTCGTAAATGGAGAGGATATTTGGACAACCTTGATTGGATCTTCTTCAAATTTTCAATTAACGGAACCAAACTTAACAGGAATAACCCAAGATAATATAACATTCAGATTTTTATTTGCTTCAGACAGTTCGCAAAATGCAGAAGGTTGGTATATAGATGCCATTAATTTCACTTCCATGCTTGCTACCGAAAGAGGTTTTGGAAATTTTTCACTTAATCTATCAGAAGAGGGAACTAGCGAGTGGAATATTCAATGTAATGACAGCAGAGGATATTATACCTGGGCAGTTTCAAACTACTCAATTACCTTTGATGTAACAAACCCCATAATAACATTCGGAACAAATACACTTCAAGATGATTCTAATGTTTCTCAAAATTTTATCTACATAAATTCCTCCATTATAGAAAATAATTTTAAAAATATGACATTTTATTTATATAATCAAACAAATCTAATAGCAACTCATTCTCAAAACGATACATCAAGAGACTACACTTTTACAAATTTAAATAACGGAAGATATTATTATAATATAACAGTTTTCGATTCAGCATCAAGAAGCAACTCGACCCAAACCAGAACAATTCTACTAGATACAGTTTCACCAACAGGAAATCCCAACTCGCCATCAAATAATCTAATTACAAATAATCCAATCCAAAATCTAACAACAACACTATCCGATGAAAACGGCTTAACACAAGCAGTTCTTTACATTTTTAATCAATCAGGATTAGTATACAGCCAAATAATTCCACTAGCAAACGAGTTAAGCATAACGCTTGGAACAATTTATAACTTTCTAACGGATGGAGTTTACCAATGGTTTTATCAAACAGAAGACATAGTAGGAAACAAATATAACATAACAAATTCCACGATAATAATAGACACAACGTCGCCACAAATAAATTTTATCCAAACAACTCTTCCAAATAATACATATATATCACAAGATAATATTTATTTCAATACATCAATAACAGAAGCAAATTTCCAAAACATAACATTTGCATTATATAATAAAGATAACCTAGTCGGTGCATACACTTTTACAAATTCAAAACGAGATATAAATTACACTTTATTGTCAGACGACCAATACTTTTACAATGTAACATCGTCAGATAAAGCAGGAAACACGAACACATCAGAAACCAGAATAATAACACTAGATAATATTCCACCAACAGCAAATTACATTTCACCAACTAAACCAGATACAGCCAATGTTTCTCAAAATTTTATATTCTTGAATACATCAATAACAGAAGCAAATTTAGCAAACATAACATTTAAATTATATCTAGAAAGCACACTAATTAATATAACAACATATCAATCAAAAACAGAAAGTATTAATTTTACAAATTTAGCAGATGGAAATTATTTTTATAATGTAACAATTACAGACAAGGCTGGTTTATCTTCAAATCTTCCAACAAAAAAAATAACACTAGATACAACAAGCCCAATTCTTTTCTTTATAAGTCCAACAGAAAATTCTGGAGTATCACTAGAACAAGAAACAATTACACTAAACACATTTCTAACCGAAACAAATTTCCAAAATATAACATTTTATCTATATAATGAAACCACCCTCTTAAACAAAACAACATACCAAACACCAATAACACAAATTGAATTTTCGGCACAAGGCACAAACTCAACGTATTTTTATAACGCAACTGTTTTTGACACAGCGGGAAATTCAGATTCTACATCAACGAGAAACATTACTCTAATAGATACAACATTTCCAACACTAACACTAACCTCGCCACAGAATAAAACCTATACCTATAATGAAAGTATAAGAATTAACTACGATGTCTATGACCTTCATCTTGATACTTGTTGGTATAACTTAAACTCAGGAAAAAATATTACAATGCCAAATTGTCAAAGCGTAACAATTAGTGTAGCAGACGAAAAATCACACACACTAAAAGTTTATGCAAATGATACATTAGGATATACCGTATCAGAAAATGTTACATTCTTCACTAACACATCTCTAATAAAATTTCCAGAAACATATTCAGTCCAAAGCGGTTCAGTTTTTACCGACGGAACTTCAATAGAATCAATTAACGAAATAAACCCAACAAAAGGATTTATTTTACACACAGTTAGAGCTGGAGAATCCCTTCCATCAACCCTTCAAGTAACATCCGATTTCACAAAACCAGAAGAAATAGTTTTCAAAAATTATGATATTGGAGCTGGAGCAATAGTAGACTGGTCGTTAATAGCTGGACCAAATATAACAACCCAAAGAGGAGAAATATCATATAAAAATGAAAATACACTTTCACTTTCAATAACACAAGTCAACCTATCAAATTCATTTATAATAATAAACAATAGATTAAATTCAACCATTTCATCAGAAAATATAGATGGATTCTGGACAGCAAAATTCACAGATAATTCTAGTGTAAATTTTACAAGATATTCCACGTTAGCAGAGGGGGTTTTGTCTTATCAAATAGTAAGTTGGCAAGGAGTATCAGTCCAAAGCGGAAATGCCCAAATATCAGACACATCAATAACAATAGAAGATACGCTCTCGCAAATAAATCCAAACAAAACATTTATGATATTTTCAAAAAAATCCGATAATACACAAATTCAAAATTCAATGTTAAAAGGCAAAATAAAAAATTCAACTACTTTAAATTTTACAAGAGAGGGTTCGGCTGGGACATTAGATATTGAATGGTTTACCATAACTTCTCCAATTCTAAATTCGCAACACGGAACATACACACATCTTGAAACTTCGCTAGAACAATATATACCAATGCAAAAATCTCTAATTAATATATCAAGAGCATTCAACATTCAATCCAACAAAAATTCAGGATCCTCTACTTTGTTCGAAAGAGCATTTGTAACACAATCTATTTATAACAAAACGTCTCTAGTTCTGCAAAAAGGAGCAACAAATGGAGCAGGAACTTCCGCCTGGTCAACAATAGAAATCACAGAATTAGACGCACCAGAAATAACTTTAACTTATCCAATAAATACACAAAATTTTTCAACATACAACATCCTCTCATTCAACTTCACAATATCAGACGAGTCAAAAATTCTAAACTGCTCGCTTTATGGAAATTGGTCGGGTTCATGGCATCTAAATCAAACAATCCTATCCCCAACAAAAGATATAACATTAAGTTTTTCAAATATAACAGTAGAATCAGACAACTACTACGCCTGGAATGTGGAATGTACAGACGCATACCAAAATAAGGCATTCTCTAGTTCCAACTTTACATTCGCCGCATTCTTAGCACCCACAAAACCAATAATTTATAATATAACCCAAACATCAAATGATGGACTTGGAAATATAACACTATTCTGGAACAATTCAAATCATTCAGCAATATACAAAATATATACGGGACCAACAATCCAAGCAATGTCTTATTTGGCAGAAACCACAAACCAAAACTACACCGATTCAAATTTTGCTGGACAAAAAAGAAGGTTTTATCAGATTAAAGCAATAAACCCAACAGGAGAAAATTCATCTGGTATTTTTTCTGCACATTTATATGAATTAAAACACAACCTAATAAAATCAAAAAACTGGATTGCATTCCCATCAAATTTTACCAATATAGAAACTGCAAATAAAACTATCGCAGAAATACCACAATCAACCGCATTTACAACATTTAACGCGACAACACAATCCAGAATTACATGTAATAAATTTTCGTGTCCAGAAACCGTTAGTTGCACTCCAACAAATTGTAATTTCAAAATAAAGCCAGGTAAAGCTTACGAAATTAATATTAATACCTCTCTATCACAAGAAGTTAATTGGAGTGCGGTAGGCCGTGTTTATGAAGCTCAAGTAATAAATTTAACAAAAAACACAACTAGCTTTGGAAAAAATTGGATATCTATTTCGGCAAATACAACACTATCAAATGCACAAGGATTAATAGGAAGTATCTCAAATGCAGATGCAATCTCAAGATGGAATTCAATGACCCAAAGTTCACAAGGATTAATACCCTCTCCCTTTCCGTGGATTCCAGGATTCATTGGAAATAATTTTCAACTAAATTTAGAAGAAGGATATGAAGTATCCGTAACAGCATCAACACAATGGACACAAAATTAATATTAATATTGCTATTAATAATTTTTATAGTTAGCCCAGTCTCTGCTAAATTTATTTGCGGAGGAGTAGTTTCATTAGATAATACAACCCCAGCTTGGTATGAAGTAAAAACATTCCTAATGACAAACCCATCTTATTCTTCAACATGTAAAGTATCACCATCTAATAATCGTTATTGCTGTGACCTAGATATTATAAAAGACAAAACAGGATACCAGTGGAAAACATTTGACATCTTTAGTGTAAAAATAACAGATAAAACATCAGGATATTTCGCCTCGCCAAAATTAATAGTATTATCAGGAAACGGATATGATGTCGCACCAGTTCTAACATTACAAAAAGCAATAAAAATTACACAGCCAAATACAACTCTAACAATATCCGAAAATCAAATCCCAATACAATTAAGCATTCCAAATAATTGCACCAATACAATAACCTCACAACAAAATATGACTCAGGGGAAAAATAATATAACAATAACCACAATATGTAATGACGAAAAATTCGAAACATCAAAAATATTTTATCTTCTTCATGATATAGAATTTAAAAAAATCTATCCTAAAAAAATAAGAAATAAAAAAAGTACCACTATTAAACTTCAAGCAACCCTATCTAATAAAATAGAAAACATTCCATTAAAAGAATATGTCCCCTCCTCATGGAGCATTACAGACATTTCAAACAATGGCAATATTGAAGAATCAACTCCACAATATAATGTAATTACATGGCAAGTGACTGGTAATAATTTTAGTTTTAGCTATAAAGCAAAAGCTCCAAAAGTAGGATTATTCAAACCAAAACAGTTTACGTTTAAAACTATTCTTGATAAATATAACTTAGAAGAAAATCAAATTAAAGTATACAAATTTTTTCCGCTCCCAATAAAGCCAAGTCCATACATTGGAGGATGGGGGTATAATCCAAAAATATTTTCAAAAGTATCAGAACAGTTTCCATTATTTTTTAAAAACAGAGGATTAACTGTAGCACTCTATTCAAGTAAATCAATAGAACAAAGTTCGTTTGATTTGTTAGATTTTTTTTATGATGGAAAATTCGACCGACGTTATAAATATTTAAAATCATACCATATTCAAACAACCCTAAATTCCACAGAAAAAGGAAAAATGATAATTGAATACAAAACAAACAAAACATTTCTAAAAGAAAATAATTATAAAAAAATAGCTCTCTTTGAAAAACATAAAGACAAGTTTATAAAAATAACTGGTGCGGTAATAGATTCTAAAGATGACATAATTCAATATAGATTTGAAACAGAAAAATCCCCATCTGAAATATATATCTTTGCAGAAAAAAACTCTCTAACAATTCTAGATAAAATATTAAATTTTTTAGATAGACTAAAATTCTGGTAATAATATTTACTCTAATTCAGTCCAACTCCTTCATGAAAAATTCGCCGCCTTTGACAGCACCTTTTTCATAGAAGAAAACTCTCAAAAATAACCCCCAACCAATCTCAATCCACACCTGACAATATTCCTCCAAAATTTAAACATCCACCAAAACTTCCAGCGAAGCTGAACTACTCTAATTTTTCAAAAGAGAATTAAGCCTCTCCATGCAAAGTGTGAGCCTTTCCACTGACAAAGTCGATGAACTTTCCATCTACATTAACAAATACTCCAATCCCAACAAAGTTATAAACAAAGTTATCCATAATCAACCATGCTAGATGTTTTATTTAACCCAGCTAGAGCCGAGCGCCACCCATTAGAAATAGCAATCGTCGCATTCTTTTATTCATCCATATCAATCATCCTTGGTCTTTGGATATTTAAAGAATCAATATCTTTAGCAATTATTTTTTTAACAACAATATCTTGTCTTTATGTAATTCAGGGTGCAATAAAAATAGAAGAAAAAAAAGAAAAAAATTGGAACGATGAAAAATGGCTATTAAAACAACATAAATCAATCGCAATTATGATTCTAGCTCTTTTTATCGGATTTACGTTTTCATTTGCACTTTGGTCATTTTTTTTACCACAAGAAATATCTCAAACTGTGTTCACAATGCAGGGCTCATCAGTAGAACAGGTTAAACTTATCACAGGGAAAGCAACTGACATATCTGCAACATTTACAACCCTTTTTACTAATAATATAAAAATCGTCTTAATTTCCCTAATCTTTGCAGTATTTTACGGAGCTGGAGCAATTTATATAATAGCATGGAATGCCTCAGTAATGGGATTTGTAATAGGAACAATCTCAAGAGAAACTTTCGGACTAATTGCACTCCCAATAGCATTTGCAAAATATTTTCTCCACGGAATTCCAGAAATGCTCGCATATATTTTAGCCTCAGTAGCTGGGGGAATTCTCTATTTTGCACTAATCAAAGGCGACCTAGTAAATAAAGACAAAATTAAAAGAATCATTTTAGATACGACAGCTTTAATATTAATCGCAATTCTACTCCTCTTGTTTTCCGCAATTTTGGAAATTTATATTTCTCCACTAATTTAACATCTAATATAATGTCTTAAAATAAACAAAATTTTAAATTCTCAAATTATTTCTATTATTCACCAAAACCCCAAACCTTAAATACTTTAAAAAGAACCTAAATAGAACAAATAAAGACCTTTAAAAGAACCTATGAAAGAGATGATTTTCAAAGATGGAAAAATCCAAAAAGGATACAGAGTAAAAATACCAAAAGCAATAGTGGACACCCTAGACATAAAAGAAGGACAAGAAATAGAAATCAAATTTAATCTAAAAACAAATAAATTAACTCTCGATATAAAATGATACTTAAATATTCTACAACTAAAAGTCTATCAGTTGGAAACTATTTTTTTCTTACCTTATTGTTAGCAACAATATTAATAATGCCGTTTGCCTCCTCTGCCCACTGGATAGCAGGATATGTAGAAGATGCACTAGATTCAACCTCTCCTGATGGAAGAATAGTTAGATTATGGAACCCAATTAATGCACAGGAAATATTCACAACAATAGGAACATCAGGAACATCAGGAACATCAAATGTTTACATGATAGATTGCGAAATGCTAACAACTCCATGTAAAGTAGGAGACATCCTAAATTTAACAATTCAAAATGACATCTCAGGATACACCGTAAAAAAAACAACACAAGTAACAGTAACAGGAGCGGGTTTTGACAAAGCGGAAAATATGTCACTAAATACTCCCCCTACATTCATTAATTTAACAATAGAAGACACCCTAACCTCTCCCCAAAATGAAATCGATTTAACGCCAGCATCAACAACACCAGTCACATGCTCAGGAATAATTCAAGACTATGAAGGCGGCTCTTCTATTCAATCAGCATATGCAGAATTCTTTTCATCCTCTTCGGCTTTTGGCAACCCAGATGACAACAACATTCATTACACAAATTCAAGTTGCCAAATAAATGAATCTTACGGAACCTCAATCCAAGCAGAAGTATCTTGTGGATTTCAAATTGAATACTACGCAGAACCTGGATTATGGCAATGTCAAATCAATACAACCGATAACTATTCATCCTCAACACTAACTTCAGACGCTACAAATATAAACACACTCCTAGCGCTAGCTGTAAATTCACCAATGGAATTTGGAGAAGTAAGCGCACAAGAAGTAAGCCAAGAAATTTCAGCCAATATTACAAATTATGGAAATATACAAATAAACCTAACCCTAAACGGATACGGACAAAATCCAGGTGATGGCAACGCAATGGAATGTGGCACAAATGACATCCAAATAGACTACATGAAATTTAATTTAACAGCATCAAATTCAAGCAATCTAACAAAACAAGAATTCGAAACAATATATCAAAATTTAACAACCTCGCCAACAACTTATAATTTCAATCTAAATTCAAGACAAAACGATTTATCAAATGAAGCAAACAAAAGTACTTATTGGAGAATTTACCTTCCTCAGGGAATAAGTTCTGGATGCTCAGGAAATGTCGTATTCGCCGCCACACAAAGTTAAATAAACATAAAATGAAAGATACAATTGGGAGAAAAAAATGAAGGGGAGATCATTAATAGTAGTCATAACAGCATTGGTAGCCTTAATCCAATTAGTCTCCGCGGTAAATGTTGGGGTTAGTCCAGCATCAATTAATTTCCAAAATGTTTTAAGGTCAGGATATGCAGAAAGACCAATAACTGTAACAATAGATTCAGAAATAAAAACAACAATAGAAATTGAAACATTTGGAAACACATCTGATTGGATAAATTTTACCTCAAAATCTCTCTCTGTTTCAAAAGGAAATCCTCTTCAAATAATTGTATCAATTTCTCCTCCTTCAGACACTCCCAATGGAAACTACTCAGGATTCCTAAGAATTAAATCTTCAAGACTCGGCAATACACAAGAAGGGCATGCGACAGGACTCGTTATCCCAACATTAGATGTTTATATAAGGACAGAGGTTACAGATAAAGAAATTACAGAATGTAAAGCGACAAATTTTAAAATCTCAAACACAGAACAAGGAGACGAAATAATTTTAAATATGGACATTGAAAATAAAGGTAATGTAATAATTTCACCAAAAGTAATATTGGACATATGGGATCAATCTTCAACAAACTTAATAGATCAAAAAGAATTTTTCCCAACCAGAATCACACCAACTAAAAAAGGACAATTTATTTTTAAAATTCCTTCTGCAAATTTAAAACTAGGACAATACTGGGCAGATGTTTCAGCCCCAGATTGTTATTCATCCGAAACACTAACATTTGACATCTTAAAAGAAGGGGCACTTTATGCATCTGGGGTATTACAAAAAATAATAGTAGAACCATGGGCAGATATTGGTGACATAGTTTCAATATTAGTTAATTTTAGAAATACAGGAGAAAAGCCACTTGAAGCAAGGTTCGTGGGAAAAATAACATACCAAAATAAAATAATTCAATTAATAAACAGTGATGAGTCGCTCTTTGTTCCAATAAATAATCAAGATAACTTTCAATTTTATTTTACTCCACAAAAGGCAGGCAAGTATGTAGTTTCAGGTAGAGTTTTTTATGATGGCAAGCGGACATATGAACAATCCACAATCCTAAATGTAATGCCAGAATCTTCTTTAAAATCAATAATGAAAAAAATCTCCTACATATTTCTAGTCTTCATTATTTTAGTTTTACTTTACAAAATAAGAAAGGAACGGAGGTCCTATTTTAGCCTAAAATCAAAAAAATGAAAAAAATATTATTAATTTTAATCTTATTTTTACCAGTATTAGTAAGCGCTTCAATAGTTAGTTTTAATTTTAACCCAGAAATAAATTCATCTCAAAACAGCATAGGAATAATTTATTCAAATTCAATTGTTTTCCAAGTTATAACAACTTCCCCAGTACTTTGCAGATACAGCCAAATTTCAACCACTCCATTTTCTTCAATGGAGGGAATATTTGACGATAATTTTGAAACAATACACAAAAAAACTATGACGGAATTACATGACGGAATTTATAAATACTATGTTAAATGTAGACCAATCGATGATATAAATAATGCATCAACTGGATTAGCCAGTCTTGAGGCTACCTTAAAAATAAGCAATCCAATATCAGCACAAATAACCATAGATAATTCACCACTAAAAGCAGGCAAGCATGAAATATCATTAGTGACAACAAAATTTCCAGCCTCAACGCCGCAATTAAAATATTCTTATGATGGAATAACATATAGCCCAATAATGCTTTATGGTTCTGGAAATTCATGGAAAGGATTTTTAGTGATTTCACCAACAGCAGGAGAAGAAGTCGGCTCATTCAAATTTGAAGCAAGAGACTTAGAAGGCAGAGTAGGAACTCAAATATCTGGAGACAGTATTTTCGAAGTAGACACAAAAAAACCGTCATTAATAACTTCACTTGAAGCTTCTGGAGAATACGGGCAAATAAAATTAAAATGGATTTTAAATGAAGATGAAAAAATAAAAAAAATAAAAGTTTATAGATCAGAAAATCCAAACATAGATCTAACAAATTTATATAAAACCATAAATGAAAAAAAAGAAAAATATTACGATACTGATGTAAAAAATGGAAAAACATATTATTATAGAATATCTTCTGAAGACGAAGCTGGGAATAAGGCCGATTTATCTCGTGAAATATCAGCAACAGGCCTGCTTTTTAAAACATCTACTAAATCAGAACCAACAGGACTTTCATCATCGCTTATAGGATCAGTTGACGCAGTAATTTCAGAAATAGAATTATTAGAAACAGATATAAAAAATTCAGATAATATGATAGCTAATTTAGAATCTACAAAAAGAGAATATATGGAAGATTTTAAAATAATAAATAAATTCAAAAATTCAAAATCTGAATTAACTAGTCTAAAAAAAACAGTTGAAAATTATAAATTAACTGATATGACAAAAGATGTATTGGATAGTAGATTGGATTCTGCAAGAATAAAAATAAAAATTTTAAAAAAGAAAATACCAAGTTCATTTGAAACAATAGACTCTATAGAGATAAATTCTAATCCAACAGAAGACTCAATAAGAAAAACAGTTTTAGAATATTCTCCAGAATTAAGTCCAAGTATGATAGATAAAACAGTTAAAAAATCACTTCAAACAACAACAGAAGAAAATCTTCAAATAAAATCTAAGCTTGGAGTATTCCATGTAATATATTTAGACGGAACCTCGGAAGATTATTCAATAGTGGAGCATTCCCTAACTTCAGAATTAAAAAATTCCTCAACTTCAAAATTTCTCCTAAGATTCCCATCTGGTTCATTAGATATAAGTTCTCTTTTAATAAAAAATATAGATTATACCATCGAACAAGAAGGATTAATAAGTTTTGGAACCGGCACTAAAAAAATAACATACACCTTTAATCAAAAATTAGAACCCCAAATCCTCTCAGAAATATCACTATCATTAATTATTCCACAAAAAGAAAGCATTCCTTTGACCGGTTATTTTTTATCTTCTATCCCAAGCCAAGGATCAACTCTAGCAACATTCCTAATTATTTTAGCATCAGGATTAATTGGATATTTACTTTTTATAAAACAGCAGCAGCGAAAAGAGGTTTCACTAGATTTTTTAAAAAAAGCAAAACAGGTAAAAGTTTTACAGAAACAAAATAAAATAAAAGAAGCAGGTTTTTTATATGATCAATTAAAGGTAGATTATCTGGGACTATCAAACGAACAAAAACATGAAGTTTTCAAAGAAATAAAACACCTAACAAAAAAATGAAAAAACAAATAATAATACTATTGCTAATAATATCTCTAACAGTAATAATGGCAGAAAATCCATTACTAATAAAAATCCAGGAAAATCAAACAAACTTTACAGTTAACGAATATTTTCCACCAATATTCGCAAGTCAACTAATTAAAGAAAACCCAAACATCCAGTCAATTTCAGTTTCAGAATACGGACAGACATTCGGCTACCTAAATACATTCGGCGGCATCGGAACAAATTTTTTAATTGAGCCAGATAAAAATTACGAAATCCATACAAACCAAACGATAATAATTCGCCTAAAATACTAAACTTTTTCTATATTCTCTCCTTCTTCCTCTGTTTTCTTTTCCACTTCCTTACCTTTTTTCCAAAACAAAATCTTCCCAGAAATACCAGCAATCCAAATACTCAAACTTTTCAGCTTCTCCCAAATACTAATACCAAGTTTTATAGTAAAATTTTTCAAACCACTCAACTCAACATTCAAATATCCAGCAAAGTCCCTCCAAATCGTCCAAACAAAATCTCGAATTTTACAGTATTCGTAAATAAGCCACCCAGGAAAAACCCAAGTCTTAAATCTTTTAATCTTTCGAACAAAATTAAACCAACCAACATCAAGCCCCATCCACAACCTTTCCCAAAATCCAAACTCAAAATCAAAATGCGTAATCTTTAGACGTTTAAATTTACCAACACCATCTACCTTTTTTTTCATCTTTCTAATCCGCCGAGTCTCCGAAGAGTTAAACCTTCCATATTTTTTAATAAATTTCTCTCTTGATTTATTCAAATTATTCTGATATTTAACAAAACTTTTATCACGATTCTTAGTAGTCTTCAACTCTTCCAAAAAAGCAACATCAGTATCCTCAACTTCCTGCTTATATAAATCATCAATCTCTCCCATAAAAAATTAACACAATCAAATATTTTAAACTTACCCAAAAATAAAATCCGTAAAAATACGCGCGTAAATTTTAATAATCACTTACAAAACAAACCCTAGTTTCTAATTACACCAACATCCACAAGAATTACAATCATTATCTTTCCCTTCATACTCAAATTTAACAAAATCCATATCCCGAACATCACACTCATTAACACAACGAATTCGACATTCTCCATCATCTCGAATTTGATGCACTAAATTTCCCATAATCAAAGAACACTCATCCTTAACACTAAAAAACTCAGGTTCATGATTTTCAAAAAAACCAAAATTAAACATTACTAGCCCAATCAAAACTAAAACCAAAACCCCAATTCCAACAAACAGTCCAATAACAATCGCTCTATTCGTTTTCCTTTTCGCAGTTTTCCTTTTCCTTTTCGCAACCATAATTCCTCCTCTTACACAAATTCACAAACTCAGACAAAGTATCCTTTAATCCCCTCTCTTCTTTCTTCATCTCCTCTTCCTTCTTCACTAACCTAAAATAAATCTCACGCCAATCTTCTTCTAACTCCTGCAAAACCTTAACCTTATCATTTATCTGCCTCTTATATTCAGCTCCAAAACTCTCAATAATAATATTCGCTTTATTCCCCTCCCAATATCCCTTCATATTAGAAACAATATTTTCCTTAGCAAATTTATTCTCATACCAATCTCCCAATTTTCCAACATCCTTAAGCTCTACATTAATATCATCTAAAATTTGATCAAAAAAACCATGCCGAGACAAATTTTCATTATCATTTTTAGGCAAAGTCTCATTAATAACTTTCTTAATATTATTGTGCGTAGAATTATTAATTGCTTCATCATGCGAAACTTCTAAAGAATCTTCCTCAGCAATAGGTTCTTTCTTTGTTTCAACAGGAGCAACAATAGGAGCAACAACTGGTTTTTTGACAACAGGCAAAGGCTGTGCAGTAATAGGCTTACTTTCAGCAACTGAGGCAACATTCACACCAAGACTATCAATAGCCAAATCAGGCAATTCACTCGGTGCATTACTTTTCTTCAAAAATCCCATCCCAATTCTCCTCGATATTACAACCCCAAATTATTTTATATACCTTTCTATAATTTTTTTTAGATTATTTAAATCAAATTCGTTTTTATTTCTAATTTTATTCAATAAAATATATTTTGAAAATAATCTAGCATATTTTTTAATTTGCTTTTAAATATTTTGTACATCCGAAACTAAAATATATCTAAAATTTAATTATTCTCCTAATTATTTCTCATAAAAAGTTATTTTTGAAATGTTAAAGAGAAATATTTTTTGCTCATGAAATTTTAATCAGATTAGAATATAAATGCTTATTTCCTAACATAACATCTAAAACTAGTATCTTCAGGATTTAAACATTTAATATATTTAGCTTTTTCTAAATCTAATAAAACTCTGCTTATTGGAATTCTATGTTTTTTCAATTCTTTCACTCCATATTTTTCCCTTTATGATTTTTAAAAAAAGAACAACATCAGAATTTTAGAGTTCAACCTTTATAGAAGAAAGTTCCAAATTACGTTTAACACAAAGAAACAATAATTAAAGACACATAAAAATACAATAAATATTGTTCTACCAGCACCTTTATAATTTCCCTTCCTCTTCTACACCCATGAAAAAAGGGAGAGCTCATAGTAATACTATCAAGCAAAATAAATCAATTAATTCTACCTCAGCAACAACAATATTGATTAAGGAATTACAAAAAGAAAAACGTGAAAAAAAAATAGAAGCATTCCTTCTTTTTTTAGCAATTCTTTCAACATCGTCATTTATCCTTCTTTTTACATCTAATTATTTAATAACAGGATATGCAGTAGTCCTGAATTCTCAAGCTGGAGACATAACAGAAGTAGTAATAGAACAAACATTCCCAACACTATATTGGAATGGAATATATGGTTTAGCATTAAGAGTTCCAGGATTCATAGAACAACTATCTAGAAACCTACAAGGAGAAATAGGTCGTCAAGATCTATTTTTTGATTGCATAGATAGTTCAGCAGAAGGCGGAACCGAAATTTATGCTTCAACATCTTCAGTAATAGATTTTGCAACACTAACTCCAGCAACAGTCCAAGAAGCAGACGCATACATAGGGTGCTCAGGCAGAGTAGACTGTGCAGATAATACATTTATGGATACAATGAGCGTAATGGTCGGAACGACAAACATAACAAACATCCCAGCAACGCATACTTATAGATGGGACGGACAAAATAATGTTTTTGACATCGGAATACTAAAAGACGGACTCGGAAATATAGTGTATGTTTCCCATATCTCAAGTTTACAAAAAGGATACTCTCCAAATGTCACAGTAAATTATCAAATGCTAATTCCAACACCAGAAGAAACTGCTATAACATATTACTTTTTTACAGATCCATATGACAAATGTCCAGAAGGCGGAGGAATAGGAGAAACGATTCTAGCAAATGTTTCAGGTTATGTAAAAGATATTTTAGGGAATCCTATTTCAAACGCATCCGTAACATTTGCAGGAATAACAATAAATACATCTATCATAGGATTTTATAATTTTACACCAACACTAACCGATGGAACTTATAATATAATAACACAAAAACAATTATATGATGACGCATTTAATGCAATCAATATAACTTTTACGAATACAACTGTGCAGAAAAATATAACACTCCTAACAGCAACGCCAGGATTGTCTGAAACAATAATACCACATATTTATGGATATATATTAGACGCAAACAATCTCCCAATATTCGAAGCACAAGTTTTAATCGCAGGGCAAACAACACTAACAGATATTCTAGGATATTATTCTCTTTACCCTTCACTTACACTACAAAATCATTCTCTAATCGCAAGACTAGAAGGATACAATAATAATTATTCCATAATAAACTTCACATCTAAACCAACCGAAGCAAAAATAAATTTAACACTAACAGAAATAAATCCAATAATAGAGCAACTCATATATCCGACTGGACCATATACAGAAAAAAATAAACTTTCAGATATAATTGAGGCAGCCAAAAAAAATGGAGACGATCAGTGGATTAGTACAAAAGAAATCAAAAAAGAAATAAGAAGAAACACCTTTGTAGAAGAATCAGTCGGAATTTATAATTTTGGAGAACCGATGTCCTTGGTTTTTTCACTTCCAGAAAATTTAGAAAAAGTAATTACATTAAAGCAAAAATCTTTAACAATTCAACCAGACTCGTTTGGAGAACTAGAAATGACAATTTATGGGACAGCCCCTCTCGGTGAATATGTGGGCAACCTAACAATATCAGGATCATTAGACCAATCAATTCCAATAACAATCAAAGTGACGGAAAGAAAAATGCCAATAGAAACAATGTTAATTAAAGCAGATTTATTTAATACAAACATCAATAAAGGAGACGTTTTAAAATATAAACTTTCTCTTCAAAATCTTCTAAGCGATCAAGATTATTTAGTTTCAATAACTACAAAAGTAAGCGGGATAAATGATTCTGTAAATTATGTTGAAAAAGAAACATCTGAGGATATTAAAACCATGTTAACATTACTAGAAGAAATTAAACTCCCAGACGATATTCCAAATGGAGAATATAGTTTAAATATTGAGGCTAAATATTTTAATCTTGTCTCAGAAATAACAGTTCCCTTTAAGGTAACACAGCCTCTATATCTTTACGCCTTCTTTGGAATCCCATTATGGATGTATTTTGCAATAATTTCACTTTTAACTTTCCTTCTTTTGGTTCTTTTTATTTACAAACGTCATCTTGACAAAATGAAGAGATATAAAGTAGCAGTAGATTATGCAACTCTGCCAAATCCAGGTCCAAGAACAGTTAGCTTGGGACACATTGCCGAAACAAAAAAGAATGCACTCTTTGAAATAGATAGATTAACGGTCCATACAATAGTGGCAGGTGCTACGGGTATGGGTAAATCAATTTCCGCGCAAGTTTTAATAGAAGAAGTTTTAATGAAAAATATTTGTGTAATTGTGTTTGATCCAACAGCACAGTGGTCAGGAATGCTAAGAAAATGTGAAGATAAAAAAATGATGTCATTTTATCCAAAGTTCGGATTAAAACCTTCAGACGCAAGAGGCTTTCCAGGAAACATTCGAGCAATAAAAAATGCAAGACAAATTATTGACATCAACAAATTTTTCTCTCCAGGACATATTCAAATTTTTACCCTAAACAAACTTCAACCAAAAGATATGGATATTTTTGTAGCAAATGTTATTAGGCAAGTTTTCAAATCTGACCCAAAAGAATCTCCAGATTTAAAAATTCTTTTAGTTTTCGATGAAGTTCATCGTCTTCTCCCAAAGTTTGGAGGATGTGGCGAAGGATTTCTTCAAATAGAAAGAGGCTGTAGAGAATTTCGTAAGTGGGGAATTGGACAACTTTTAATTTCCCAGGTTATGAATGATTTTGTAGGAGAAATAAAAGCCAATATCAATACAGAAATACAAACTCGTACAGTAGAAGAAGGTGACTTGGAAAGAATTAAATCAAAGTATGGCGAAGGCTTTTTGAAGTCTTTAGTAAAATCTGAAGTAGGCGTGGCTATGTTTCAAAATGCAGAATATAATAGAGGTCTTCCCTATTTCATAAACTTCAGACCAATTCTTCACAACACAAGAAGACTTTCCGACGAAGAATTGGAAAAATATAATCAATATAACGATCAAGTAGAAGATTTAGAATATCAAGTAGAGCAATTAGAAGAATTAAAAATAGATGTCTTCGATTTAAAAATGGAACTAAAATTAGTCAAAGACAAAATCATGGTAGGAAATTTCTCAGTTGTAGATATCTACCTAGAAGGATTAAA
>VAPK010023786.1_pt1 | contig 27344 bp, 26 predicted proteins | sample 3395031 | NCBI WGS metagenome assembly VAPK01 (sample SAMN08290443, study PRJNA428436) | hydrothermal vent metagenome | isolation source: Deep-sea hydrothermal vent chimney 1 | place: Pacific Ocean: Juan De Fuca Ridge
ATTTACTATGTGTTGTTGATGCTGGATGCGTCACAATGGTTCGTGTATCCCCCAAATTAGCCGATAAAGAACACATTTTAATTTTATTTAAAAAATTTCTTCCGGCTTCAATTCCACCTTTTATTTCAAAGGCTACAATATTTCCACCTAGTTTCATTTGTTTTTTGGCAACTTCATACTGTGGATGAGATTTTAAAAACGGGTATTTCACCCAGTTTACACTGGAGTGACCTTCTAAAAATTTAGCTGCTTTTAATGCATTTTCACAATGCTTATCAACTCGAACAGCCAGTGTTTCCAAACTCTTGGATAAAATCCATGCGTTAAAAGGTGACATTGCCGGCCCTGTATTTCGGGAAAATAAATATATCTCACGAATTAAATCCGATTTACCCACTGCTACTCCTCCTAAAACTCTTCCTTGACCGTCAATTAGTTTTGTTGCCGAATGTACCACAATATCTGCTCCAAATTCGATTGGTCTCTGCAAATATGGTGTAGCAAAACAATTGTCAATTACTAAAAGTATATTATGTTTTTTGGCAATTTCACCCAATAACTCTAAATCTAAAATATCAACCGCCGGATTTGTAGGAGTTTCGGCATATAAAATCTTTGTGTTGGGCTTTATCAGACTTTCAATTTTATCTGTTTCATCTACCTTAAAATAAGATGTTTCAATATTCCATTTCGGAAGATACTTAGTGAATAAAGTATGGGTAGATCCAAAAACCGATCTACAGGAAACCACGTGATCTCCGCTACTCAACAAGGCACCAAAAGTTGAGAAAATTGCAGCCATACCAGTTGCAAAAGCATAACCACTTTCTGCTCCTTCCATCTGTACCATTTTATCAACAAATTCTGTTGTGTTCGGATTGGTAAATCTACTGTAAAGGTTTTTATCTTTTTCTTCTGCAAAAGATGCTCTCATATCTTCGGCATCATCAAAAACAAAACTTGAGGTAACATATAAAGGAGTTGAATGTTCACTAAAATGTGATCGCTCACTTTGTGTTCTTATTGCTTCTGTTTCAAAGTGTTTTTTTAAACTCATATTTAATCTTATTAATCAATTTAAATCATGTATCATTGAGATTCCCACTTTCGTGGAAATGACATAGATACAACTAAATTGCTTTTTCTGCCAATCTTAATATATCTCCAAAAACGCCCCTTGCTGTTACTTTGGCTCCTGCTCCTGCTCCCTGAATTACAATAGGCTGATCTCCATACGATTCGGTATATATTTCAAAAATAGAATCCGAACCTTTTACTTGCCCTAAAGAACTATTTTCTAAAACAGATTCCAGTTTTACTTCTAAATTGCCTTTTTCCTTTTGCAAATCTCCTGATAATTCACCTACATACCTCAATACATTCCCTTTTTTTTGACTCTCTTTTATATCTTTGTAAATCAGATCCATGTCCTGCATTTTTGATAAAAATTCTTCTTTAGATCCTTCTCTTAAATGTAACGGAATTAAATTATGAATTTTAATATCTGCAAATTCATTCTTAAGATCTAATTCACGTGCCAAAATTAGTAATTTTCTACCAACATCATTACCACTAAGATCTTCTCTTGGGTCCGGCTCTGTATATCCCTGTTGTACTGCTTCATTTAAAATTTCAGCAAATGGTTTTTCCTTCACAGAGAAATTATTAAATAAATAACTTAAACTCCCCGAAAATACTCCTTTGATTTTAGTAATATTCTCACCTGAATTATGTAGTAATTTTATAGTATCAATCAAAGGCAATCCCGCTCCAACATTGGTTTCGTAAAGATAACTTTTATCATTTTTATGCAGTGATCTACGCAAATCCTTATAAAATTCATACGATTTTGTATTTGCTATTTTGTTAGAAGAAACCAGATCAAAACCGTTTTCCACCAGTGGAATATAATTCTGAATAAAATCACCGGCAGCAGTATTATCTACTGCAATTAAATTTTCAAAATGGTTTGCTTTTGCAAACTGAATGATATCATTTATTGTGTAATTATCTTTACCTGAAGATTCTAATGCTTCTTCCCAGCCTTCATGAATCCCATCTTTTTGCAAAAGCACCTTTTTTGAATTTGCTACTGCAAAAATATTTAGTTTGATGTTCTTTCGCTTTTCTATATTATCGGCACTTTTTAAAATCTGGCTGATCATGGTTCCACCAACCAGACCTTTGCCGAAAACAGCAATATTTATTTTGGTTGAAACCCCAAAAATATGACCGTGAATTACATTGATAGCTTTATTAATATCCTTATTTTTAAGCACCAGCGATATATTATCACCAGTCACTGTATTATTGATCAATACCGGCGAAACACCATTTTTCATTAAAGCATTGTAGGCAAAATGAAAATTATCCAAACTTTGCCCAATAATAGAAACAATTCCTAGATTATTTTTAACCAGAACGTTATTTACATCATGAGTGGCAAACTCATTGCTAAACTCTTTTTCAAGAGCTAATTTTGCCATTTTAGCATCATCAGAACTTACTATAAAACCGATTCCCCTTTCAGAAGACCCCTGTGAAATAATACTTACACTGATATCACTTTTTGCCAAAGCAGAGAATATTCGTGCATCAACACCTGATTTCCCTAACAAACCACGCCCCACCAGACTAATCAAGGAAACGTTGTTCTGTACGGTAACAGATCTTATTCCTTTATTTTTAGATTCAGATCTGATCAAAGTTCCTTTACTATCCGTATCAAAAGTATTTAGCAATCTTAAAGGAATATTTTTCTCAACCAATGGAATAATCGTCTTTGCGTGTAAAATATTTGCTCCAAAACTTGCTAGTTCATTTGCTTCCTGAAAGGTCAATTCTTCTATTTTTTTTGCATCGGAAACCAGATCCGGGTTTGCTGTAAATATTCCATCTACATGTGTATAGTTTTCCAGTTCTTCCGCATCTAAATAATTCGCAATCAGTGATGCCGAATAATTGGAGCCATTTCTACCTAAAGTGGTAGTTTCTCCATCCAAATTCGAAGCAATAAAACCAGTGATAACCTGTACTTTATTCTTATGTTTTTTAAAGTACTTGATTACATTTTCTCTGGACAATTCCTGTATCGGAATTGCTTCTCCAAAAGTATCATCTGTTTTTATCAGTTCTCTGCTATCTACATAATTTGCCTCAACACCTTTCTTTTGTAACAGGTTGGTTAACATTTTTACAGACATTAACTCACCCTGTGCCAGTACTCTGTCCATTATTTTTGAACTATAATCACCTAGTAAATGAACTCCTTTAAAAACATTTTCCAATAAAGAAAACTCATGGTTAAAATCAAGTGTACTATCTGGATCTAACTGATAAGTTTTAAATTTTTCAAACTTATTTTTATAACCGTTACCGGATTTTGCGTCTTCCAGTATTTCTAATATATCATCTGTTGAATTACCTCTTGCGGATACTACAACAGCAATCTTTTCTCCATTAGTAATTTTTGAAGATATAATTTCAATTACTTTTTCAATACCTTTTCCATTTGAAAGAGATTTTCCTCCAAACTTCACAATTTTGATCTTTTTCTGTTGCGTAAGTTTTGCCTTTGGAAACTTAAATACATCACTTAAAAACTGAGATAGCTGATCATACTCAATTAAAAATGCATCATGCCCGTGAATGGATTTAATCTCATTGTAAGTATTTTCAACTCCTGCTTTATCCAGTTGCTTTTGGGTTTCTTTGATCTCCTGAGGGACAAAAAAGAAATCAGAGTCAACTCCTATCTGATGTACTCTACACTTAATTTGATTCGCCAGTTCAGGAAAAGGTGACCGGTTACGAGTTATATCCACCGTACTCAATAAATGATTCAACATTTTGTAGGCTTGCAAAGTAAACCTGTTTTCCAATTGTTTACCATGGTACAATAACCAGCTTTCTGTATTAAAATTACCTTGCTCTTTGTTCTTTGTTCTGTTGAATTTTTCTTTAAAGGAATCTGCTGTTCTGTAAAACAACATTGCCATCATTCGTGCATCATGCACCGGCTGACTTGAATTAGATAAAATCTGCTGTTGTGTTTTATTATGAGCAAGAATCCAGTCAGATGCTTTCCAGTCAGATGCAACCGGAATTAGATTTTCTATCAGATCAGGAAATAAAAAGGCCATTTCCCAGGCAATTCCACCACCGAGCGAACCTCCAACTACTGCATAAAGACTCTCAATTTTCAATTCACTTAACAGCGATCCAAACAATTTTGCAATATCACGGGCATTGAAATCCTCATAATTATCAATAAGATTTTCTGGATTTTCATCATAACCATTTCCGGGAACATTGATTGAAATAATGGTGTAATTTCTAGTATCAATAACTTTTCCCTGTCCTATCAAATCTTTCCACCACCCATCTTTTCCGGTAACATTTGAATTTCCGGTTAGTGCATGATTTACCAATACTATTGGAGCAGTGTGTAAATCCTGTCCAAATACCTGATAAGATAATTCAAATTTTGGATAATAATACCCCGTTTCTGTGGTGAAATTTTCAACTTTTGTATATAATAATTCTGGTTTCACAAGTTTAAATTTAAAATCTGTAAAATAACTGTTATGGAAAGATGATGAAAAAAGTGATGAATTTTCACTGGTTATCTATCCAAAAACGGTAGAATTTAGCACCTTCTTTACTTTTTATAAAGGGTTGCTAAGGCTTCAAAGGGTCTATCCCTCCACCTTTCTCGATAACAATTAATTAAGTTTATGAACTTTGATGCAAAATAAAGCATTAATTTACATTTCTACAACAATTAACATCTCAATTTAACAATACTTTACAGATTGTATTAAAATATTCTAATCTCTTAAATCAAGTCAAGACTTTCTCGTAAATCCAGCTTTAGATCCTCTACATTTTCAATCCCAACAGATAGTCGGATCAAATCTTTAGAAACACCAGAATCTAATTGCTCCAGATCAGAAAGTTGCTGATGGGTTGTACTTGCCGGATGAATGATTAAGGATTTTGTATCACCAATATTTGCCAAAAGAGAAAACAGCTTTGTATGATCAACAACCTTTTTAGCATCTTCAAAACCACCCTTCACTCCAAAAGTTACAATGCCACTCTGTCCGTTTGGTAAATATTTGAGTGTGTTCTGATATGTTTTTGATGCCTGCAAACCAGGATAGTCAACCCAGCTCACCTCCTCTTGTTCCTGTAACCATTTTGCCAGAAAAAGTGCATTTTCACTATGTTTATCAATTCTTATTGGTAATGTTTCAAGACCCTGTAAAATTTGAAATGAATTAAACGGACTTAAAGCACCTCCATAGTCACGCAATCCTTCTAATCTCACCTTTGCAATATAAGCTGCCTCACCAATCGCTTCACTATATACCAAACCATGATATCCCTTTGATGGCTCTGTAAACTCAGGGAATTTACCATTGGCCCAGTCAAAATTGCCTGCATCAATTATGGCACCACCAAGTGAATTTCCTTGTCCGCCAATATACTTTGTCAAAGAATACACAACAATATTTGCACCATATTTAATTGGATTCAATAAAGAAGGGGTGGCAATAGTATTATCAACAATCAAAGGTATTTTAAACCCTTTAGCCTTTTCAGAAATTGCTTCTATATCTAATACATCTAGTTTCGGATTTCCTATAGACTCTATAAATACAGCTTTGGTATTGTCTTTAAAAGCTCTTTCAATATTTTCAGGATCTTGTGCATCCACAAAAGTGGTAGCAATACCCAGTCTTGGTAAGGTTACATTTAATAAATTATAGGTACCACCATATAATGAATTGGAAGCCACAATATGATCTCCTGCTTTTAACAGTGTTAATAATGCGGTAGATATTGCTGCTGTTCCAGATGCGAACACTGCCGCCCCAATACCTCCATCTAAAATTGCCAATCGCTTTTCTAAAATATCATTTGTTGGATTGTTTAATCTTGTGTAAATAAATCCGGGTTCCTTCAATGAAAATAAATCTGCTGCATGATCAGAACTATTAAAAACATAAGAAGTAGTTTGGTAAATTGGGATTGCTCTCGTACCGGCTGTTTCATTAACATTATGTCCTGCATGTAGTGCGTTTGTTTCATTTTTATATATTGTACTCATGATTTTCGTTTTTTATTTTTATTAAAATTACTATATAAAAAATCCCTCTGGTTAAGGTATTACCAGAGGGATTAAAAATTTTATAATTTTTATTAATTTCTATTTTGGTAATACCCTATCATTAATTGATGCATCATTTGCATAAACATTTCCATTCGTGTTTTCATATTTGTACTAATTCTAATCATTTATAATCATCAATAAGGTAACTTTCTTGTAACAAAAAAGCCTCTGTATGAACAGAGGCTTCTAAAATATTATTTATTCTAAATTAAACAATATCAACCCCTGCATAGTATTTTACGCATTGTCATGGTCATCATATTGTTAAAATTGGATATCATTTATTTCTTGTTTTGAATGTCAAAAGTAATAGAAAATTCCTAATAATCAACAATAAAATTTTTTTAATAGAAATATTTGCATTTTTATTTACAAATTTTATAGCTTTGCGGTCATAATCTTAGAGGATAGATTTGTAATGATTGCAACCTCTTCTGTTGAAAATATTTTTAACAGGTTTTGAATTAAATTCAGAATATTAAAAAATGCTAAAGCAAAATTCTTCTTTAGATAAAACGCAATCATTTTTTCTACCTCTTTATAAATAAAAAAATATGTCATATTTATTTACGTCAGAATCTGTTTCAGAAGGGCACCCAGATAAAGTTGCCGATCAGATCTCGGATAATTTATTAGATGCTTTTTTAGCATTTGATGCTAATTCAAAAGTAGCATGTGAAACCATGGTTACAACCGGTCAGGTTATTTTAGCCGGTGAAGTGCGTACCAAAACTTACGTTGATGTTGCAAGAATTGCCCGTGATACCATCAATAAAATTGGATATACTAAAAGTGAATATCGATTTGATGGTGAAAGCTGTGGAGTTATTTCCTTAATTCATGAACAATCACAAGATATCAATCAAGGTATTGAACGAGAGGAAAAAGAAGAACAAGGTGCTGGTGACCAAGGAATGATGTTTGGTTATGCGACTAATGAAACAGAAAACTATATGCCTTTGGCATTAGATCTTAGCCATCGATTATTAAGAGAATTAGCAGATATCAGAAGAGAGAATGATGAGGCTTCTTATCTGCGACCAGATGCAAAAAGTCAGGTAACCATTGAATACTCGGATGATAATATTCCTCAACGAATTGACACCATCGTTATTTCTACGCAACATGATGAATTTGATGATGATGAGATCATGCTTGCAAAAATCAAAAAAGATATCATTAAAATATTGATTCCAAGAGTTGTTGCTAAACTTCCTAAAAATATTCAGGATCTGTTTAATGATAAGATTACTTATCATGTAAATCCGACAGGAAAATTCGTAATTGGCGGACCCCATGGTGACACTGGTTTAACAGGAAGAAAAATTATTGTTGATACCTATGGAGGAAGAGGAGCTCATGGTGGTGGTGCTTTTAGCGGAAAAGATCCGAGTAAAGTAGATCGATCAGCCGCCTATGCATCTCGTCATATTGCTAAAAATATGATTGCTGCTGGAGTTTGCGATAAAATACTGGTACAGGCTTCCTATGCGATTGGTGTAGCTGAGCCTACTTCTATCAATATAGAAACTTATAATACTTCAAAAATTAATAAGACGGATAGTGAAATATCAAAAATAGTAGAGAAAATTTTTGATATGAAACCTGCTGCAATTGAAAAAAGATTAAAATTAAGAAATCCAATTTATAGTGAAACTGCATCTTATGGTCATATGGGTAGAACTCCTAAGACAATAACAAAGACTTTTAAATCACCCTACGCCGGTGTAAAAACTTTAGAAGTAGAACTGTTTACCTGGGAGAAACTTGATTATGTAGATAAGGTAAAAGAAGCTTTTGGTTTGTAAATAACTTCCATCGTACAAAAAAGACCTGATTTTCATCAGGTCTTTTTTGTGTAAATTAATTTTGAGTCTTACTTATATTTATGAGTAATTTATCAATCTAAAATTTCTTACATTTGTTATAAATGAAAACGAAACTTCTTTTCTTTTTTCTATTTAGTCTTAATATTTCTTTTACTCAGGAAATAGAAACAAAACTTATTTCAACAACTCCCTTGCAGGCAGATACTTTTATTGGAATAGATGATTTTGAAAATATCTACTTTTTAAAAAATAATATATTATATAAAAAACGTGCTAATGACACAATTAATTACAGCAATGTACTTTTAGGAAAGATCAATTCTGTAAACATACAAAACCCATTTAAGATTGTTATTTTTTATAGAGATTTCAATTCTATTACACTGTTAGATAATAATCTGAATGAATTAACAAACAGAATAGATCTTACCAGAGAAACACTTTTTAACAACGTTCAGTTAGTAAGTATTTCATCTGAAAATGACCTTTGGCTTTATGCGGATGACACAAAACTACATTTATATGATTACAAAAATCATTCGGTAAAAACACAAACCCAGCCAATGAATTTTTACCAGAAAGGATTTGTACCCAACTTGATGAAAAGTACTTATAAAAATGTATGGATGGTATCAGAAAATGGAATCATGCAATTTAACGAATATGGAAATTATATTCAGTTTCATAAAATAAATAATATTTCTGCTTTTTTCCCTTCAAAAAATAAGTTTGCCTATTTCAAAAATGGGGATCTTTTTTTATTTGAGAACAATAGATCTGTTCCAATTCAATTGAATTATAAGAATAATATAAAAAATATTTATATCAATAAAACCAACATATATATTTATGATGGTTCAAAAATTTATAAATACAGGTTTTTATAGCTTAAAAACTAACTAAAATATAGAAATACGCTATATTTTTTATAAATTCGCAATCGCTAGTCATTTTGATTGGTATTAAAATTTACATTAAATATTTAGATTTATGCACGTTGCAATTGCAGGAAATATTGGAGCAGGAAAAACAACTTTGACAAGCCTTTTGGCCAAACATTATAAATGGGAACCACACTATGAATCAGTAGCTGAAAACCCATATTTAGATGATTTTTATGGTTCTATGGAGCGATGGTCATTCAACCTGCAGATATATTTTTTAAATAGCAGGTTCAGACAAATACTTGAAATTCGTGAAAGCGGAAAGAATATCATTCAGGACAGAACTATTTATGAAGATGCTAATATTTTTGCACCAAACCTGCATGCCATGGGTTTAATGACCAACCGTGATTTTAGTAATTATGAATCGCTGTTTGAGTTAATGGAACGATTGGTTTCACCCCCCGATTTGCTAATTTATTTACGTGCCAGCATTCCAACCTTGGTAGGTCAAATACATCAAAGAGGTCGTGATTTTGAAAATACAATCAGTATTGACTATTTAAGTCGATTAAATGAAAGATATGAGGCCTGGATATCAACCTACACGAAAGGTAAACTTCTAATTATTGATATTGACAATTTGAATATTGTAGATAAACCAGAAGATCTTGGTTCAGTAATAGACAGGATCGATGCCCAGATCCATGGATTATTCTAAAAACAAGAAACAATATAAAACAAAAAACTCCTATTAAATAGGAGTTTTTTGTTTTATAAAAATTAAATCTTATTTCTTCATATTCTTCATTACATCACCTTTTAGAGTGGAGTAATTAATTTTAAGAGCATTAACATTTCTTAACTCTTCTTTGATATCTGTAATAGTACCAACACTAGATTCAATGTCTGCTTTAATGGAAGTTGTTAAAAGTGGGATCTCATCTTCTGAATGTGTTTCTCTTTCAGCAAAAATAAAATACTTTACATCTTTTACATCTGCAATTCTGTCATTCAACTGAATCTTATCACCATTCTGACCTTTCACCTTTCCAACATAGATATAGCTAACCAAACTTTTACGTTCTAATTTTTTAACCTCAGTAGCATAAGGTAATTTAGGCTTTTGGATTTTTAGATCAGTTTCACGCATTACCGTGGTAACCATAAAAAAGAACAATAGCATAAATACAATATCTGGTAAAGATGCCGTTGAAATTGCCGGCATTCCTTTTTTCTTCTTTCTAAACTTTGACATAAAATTTATTTTTTTGGTTCCGCTTCAGAAATGATCTGAGGATATTTTGCTTTAATATTTTTGATCTTTGCTTTCAAACTCTCATTTGAAGAACTATTCTTAGCATCTTTTAAAAGCTTATCATAACTAACACCATATAGCTTTTTCGACAAACGATTTCTCAAATCACTATATGCACCAACTAACTCATTTTGCACAGCAATATAAGTACCGTACGATGTACCTCTATCACTCTCTAAAGATATAATTGCTTTATTAGGATGATCGGATGATGCCGGATCTTTAGCCCCTTCACACCAATCACATTCAGCTGCAGGCAACATTTCACCGGTTTTTGGATCTTTCATTGGATTTCCAATTCCACCTCCATTATCAATGAATTTCTTTGCCGCTTCTCTAATTTGATCTACCGTCATAAAATCTTTACCTTCCACTAAAATATCGTTGTTACGGTTAACTGTAACAATGAAAACATTCTTTTCTTTTAGTTTTGGGCGTTCCATGTCTTCCGGCTGCTTTTCAGGTAACTTTCGAGATATCCCTGTATCCACATCCATTGTAGTTGTAACTAAAAAGAATATGAGTAGCAAGAAAGCGATATCCGCCATTGACCCTGCATTAATTTCCGGTAATTCTCTTCTTGACATAATTTATTTTGATACTAATGATTTAACAAAATCTGCTAATATTCCCAATAAAGCAATAGCACCTAAAATTATAGTATACCAAATACCGGTACTTACCCATTTAGAAACAGGCCCTGCTTCACCATCTTTTAATACATTTCCGGAAACATTGGTTACAGCTGAATCATCTGCCAAAGCATAAGATAAAGCTAATAATGCTCCTAAAGCCACCAAAGAAATTAAAGTTTGTTTCAGTAACTGCGGATGTTTTATCAAGTTCCATATTGAAAATACAATTGCAAGAATCGCTGTAATAGCTAAAATCCAGATTGCAAATGTAATATACGGAGAAACCAAGCTGTTTTGCACATCAACATTTTGCTTAACAACCTCATCTCCTTCCATAATTATCCTAACTAAGAAGTATACGCCTATAAGACCTATTAACCCCGTAACGATAGATAATATTTTAGATATTTTATCATTCATAATTTTATTCTTATTATTTATTTCTGATCAAAAGATCCACTAATTTAATTGAAGCATCTTCCATACTATTAACAATACCATCCATTTTTGCAATGATATAATTATAAAATATTTGAAGAATAATTGCTACAACCAAACCAAACACTGTTGTTAATAAAGCTACTTTAATACCCCCTGCAACTACTGCCGGAGAGATATCACCTGCTGCTTCAATAGAGTCAAATGCACCAATCATACCGATTACAGTACCCATGAACCCAAGCATTGGAGCTAAAGAGATAAATAATGATAACCAGGATATATTTTTTTCTAACAGTCCCATTTGAACTCCACCATAAGAAACTACAGCTTTTTCAGCAGCCTCAACACCTTCGTCCATTCTATCTAATCCTTGATAAAAGATAGACGCTACAGGCCCTTTTGTGTTTCTACAAACTTCTTTTGCAGCTTCAACACCACCTGAATTCAATGCTTCTTCAACACTATTAACCAACTTATCTGTATTGGTCGATGCCATGTTTAAATAAATAATTCTTTCAATTGCAATTGCTAGACCTAAAATCAAGGTAACCAAAACGATTCCCATAAAGAATGGTCCACCCTCAATAAAACGAAGTTTTAACTCTTGGTGAAAGGTTTTTTCAACTGCTTCTGTTTGTGCGTACATGTTTTGAGCTGAGCTTAAAAACATTAATCCTGCAACTGTTAGGATAGTAGATACTTTTTTCATTTTTGTAATTCTTTGTTATTTAATATTAGTTAACGGGTTAAAGATATAAAATTTTTACAATATAAAATACATTCTGCGGAGAGAAAGGGATTCGAACCCCCGTTACGATTTCTCATAAACACGCTTTCCAAGCGTGCGCCTTAAGCCACTCGGCCACCTCTCCTCAATGTCAAAATTTCATATGGATGGCAAGTAACAAAAAAAAATTTATATGAAAAAAGATTTTATGGAAAAACTACTCCATTTCACCCCTCAATGGCGTTTCAAACGTTTTTTTGAAGTCTGCATATTGAATTCCTATACCAATTAGGTAGATTAATTTAGCTACTGCTGACTCTGTTGTTATATCCTTCCCATCGATCAACCCTATTCGTTTTAACTCACTACTTGTTTCATAATGCCCCAGATCTACACTTCCGCTAATACACTGACTAACATTAACAATGGGTATGTTTTTTTTTATGGTTTTTTGCAGTTGATCAATAAACCATTTTGATGTAGGTGCATTTCCAGCTCCATAAGTTTCGAGTATAACACCTTGTAAATCATTTATTTCAAGAATACATCTAACAACTTGTTCTTTAATTCCGGGAAAGAGTTTTAAGACTACAATATTTGCATCGATGTTTTTTCTGATAATTAATTTTTTACTTTGATCTACCTCTATTAAAGCTCTTTTATTAAAATTTAAATGTACTCCGCTTTCCCCCAGCTGCGGAAAATTTGGTGAATGAAAGGCTTCAAATTGTTCTGCACTAACTTTTGTTGTTCGGTTTGCCCTGTATAATTTATACTCAAAATACAAACACACCTCCCCAATTACAGGTCTTCCATTTTTAAATGTCGCAGCAATTTGAATAGCGGTTATTAAATTTTCCTTGGCATCTGTACGAAGATCTCCTATTGGAAGTTGTGATCCTGTAAAAATAATTGGCTTACTTAAATTTTCAAACATAAAGCTAATTGCAGATGCTGTATATGACATCGTATCTGTACCACTAAGAATCACAAAACCATCCACCTTTTCATAATAATTTTCAACTATCTCAGCTATTTGCACCCAGTATTCAGGGTTCATGTTAGAAGAATCAATTGGCGTAATAAAAGAAATAGTTTGAATATGACAGCTTAACAATTTCAATTCAGGAATTTTCTGTTTGATCTGATCAAAATTGAAGGCCTTTAATGTATTTGTTTTATAATCTTTGATCATCCCAATGGTACCACCAGTATAAATCAATAATATATTTGGAATTTTTGTCATATATTTATATTTGGAATACTTTATGATGTAAAGTTATACATTAAAATTAAAATTAGTAATCTTTAAAAATATAAAATATGACAGGTGGTTATTTATTGATACTTCTTATTGGAGGTCTTGGAATGTTTGTACAATCACGATTAAAGAGTAAATTTAAAAAATACTCTCATTTACACTTACAAAATAATTTATCCGGAAGAGAAATTGCTGAAAAAATGCTGGCAGACAACCATATTTATGATGTTAAAGTTATTTCCGCAAAAGGAATGCTTACAGATCATTATAATCCACAAAATAAAACGGTAAATTTAAGTGAGGGTGTATACAACCAGCGCAATGCTGCAGCTGCAGCTGTTGCAGCACATGAATGTGGCCATGCAGTACAGCATGCAACCTCATATAAATGGTTAAATTTAAGATCTAAACTGGTACCAACCGTAGGTATTTCATCCAGACTGGCTTCCTTTTTACTCATTGCAGGAATTTTTACAGTGAATTCTTTTCCTCAGCTTTTACTTGCCGGAATTGTATTTTTTGCTGCAACTGTATTATTTAGTATTGTGACACTTCCCGTTGAATACGACGCAAGTAACAGGGCTTTGGCATGGCTGGAAAATAAAAATATGCTTACAAATGAAGAACAGGATGCAGCTAAAGATGCTTTAAAATGGGCTGCCAGAACTTATGTTGCAGCTGCTTTAGGCTCTATTGCAACCTTATTATATTACCTAAACATTTACAGCAGCAGAAGTTAAATCTAATTATATTTAAGGTTTGTTGTGATTTTGAAATTAAACAACATACCTTAAATCTTCATTTGTCTGTCAATTTGCTGATCCAGTGAAATAAATGTTTCTGTTCTTGCTACTCCTTTGATATGTTGAATCTGATGGTTCAATACTTGCATTAAGTGCTCATTGTCTTTACATAATATTTTTACAAATATTGCATAATTACCTGTGGTATAATGACTTTCAATTACCTCATCAATTTCTTTTAATCTTTTAGTCGCTTCCTTGTACTTGCTTGAGCTATCTAAAAAAATACCGACAAATGCCAATGTTTTATATCCTAAAACTTTCGGATTGATCACAAATTTTGATCCTGAAATTAATCCGGATGCTTCCAATTTTCTCAACCTTTGATGAATTGCAGCCCCAGATATTCCAATTTCTCTTGCAATACTCAAAATAGGTGTTCTGGCATCCTGCATCAAATGGTTTAAAATAATCTTATCAATGCCATCAATTTTTATATCATTCATATTCATCAAAACAATTTAGAAGTAAATTTAAAAAAATAAAAGGATATGAAGAATCATATCCTTTTATCAACAAAATAAATTAACACAAGTTTAATTTTCAGGTTTCATTACAAAATCTTCCATAAACTTAGTTGTGTAGTTTCCTGCTATATAATCTGGATGTTCCATCAGTTGCTGATGAAATGGTATTGTTGTTTTAACCCCTTCAATTACAAATTCATCTAAAGCTCTTTTCATTTTATTGATAGCTTCTCCTCTAGTCTGTGCAGTAACGATCAGTTTAGCAATCATTGAATCATAATTTGGAGGAATTGTATATCCCGCGTAAACATGGGTATCTAACCTAACACCATGACCTCCGGGAGCATGAAAAGTTTCAATAAACCCAGGAGATGGCCTGAAATCATTAAAAGGATCTTCTGCATTAATTCTACATTCAATGGCGTGTTGCGTAGGAAAATAATTAATTCCAATAATGGGTATTCCTACAGCTGCCTTGATCTGCTCACGTATCAGATCAAAATTAGAAATGACCTGCTCAGTTATAGGATGTTCCACCTGAATACGGGTATTCATCTCCATAAAATAGAAGTTTCGGTCTTTATCTACTAAGAACTCAACTGTTCCTGCGCCTTCATATTTAATTGATTCTGCTGCTTTTACTGCTGCTTCTCCCATTCTTTCACGTAACTCTTCGGTCATAAAAGGGGAAGGAGTTTCCTCTGTTAATTTTTGATGTCTACGCTGAACGGAACAATCTCTTTCAGATAAATGACATGCTTTACCTGTAGAATCTCCTATAATCTGTATTTCAATATGACGTGGCTCAACTATTAATTTTTCCATGTACATATCATCGTTATCAAAACCCGCTTTTGCTTCCTGTCTGGCAGCTTCCCATGCGCCTTGAATGAGCTCAGCACTAAATACTGCACGCATACCTTTACCTCCACCTCCGGCAGTTGCTTTAAGCATTACCGGGTAACCAATTTTTTCAGCAATTTTCTTTGCAGCATCTAAAGTAGGAATAATTCCATTGGAACCGGGAATGGTTGGAACACCTGCTTTTTTCATTGTTGCAATTGCAGAGGCTTTATCTCCCATTAAATTGATCATATCTGCGGAAGCGCCAATAAATTTTATCCCATGCTCTTCACAAATACTAGAAAAACGTGCATTCTCTGCTAGAAATCCATATCCAGGATGAATTGCATCTGCATTGGTGATTTCAGCAGCAGCCATGATATTGGATATTTTTAGATAAGACTCCGTACTTGGAGGAGGTCCTATACAAACCGCTTCATCAGCAAATTTAACATGTAAACTCTCTGCATCGGCAGTGGAATATACCGCAACAGACTGTATACCCATCTCACGACAGGTTCGAATTACTCTAAGGGCGATTTCACCCCTATTGGCTATTAATATTTTTTTAAACATAATTTTTACAAATTATATAACTTGTCACACAATAGTTATTGTGTGTTTCAAATTATGATTACTAAGATGGATCCACTAAAAACAAAGGCTGGTCAAATTCAACAGGTGAAGAATCGTCTACTAAAACCTTCACGATTTTACCAGAAACTTCTGATTCCACCTCATTAAATAGTTTCATTGCCTCAATAATACAAACAGTGTCACCAGTATTAATGGTATCTCCAACTTTAACAAAAACATCTTTATCTGGCGAAGGCTTTCTATAAAATGTACCAATGATGGGAGACTTGATCATAATCAGGTTAGATTCCTCTTCCTTCTTTTCTGTCTGAGCTGGAGTTTCCGCTATGGGAGTTGCAGCAGCAACAGGAACCTGAGAAAGCAATTGCTCAGCTGGAGCTTGTTGATAAATGGTTGTTTCTGATTTACCAGAACCCGTTTTGATTGTTATTTTTATATCTTCCATTTCTAATTTCACTTCACTTGCTCCAGATTTTGCAACAAATTTAATTAGATTTTGAATTTCTTTTAATTCCATATTTTTTAATTTAGAATGATTTAATTAAGAGTTATAAGCCCATTTAAAATAAATTGCGCCCCATGAAAAACCTCCACCAAAAGCTGCAATAACCAAATCATCACCCTTTTTTAGTTGTTTTTCATAATCAGCGAACAATAATGGTATAGTCGCTGAGGTTGTATTTCCATAATTTTGTATATTAAGCATTACCTTTGACGCATCTAATTTCATGCGTCGGGCTGTTGCTTCCACAATTCTTTTGTTTGCCTGATGTGCAACCAGCCAGGCTACATCATCATTTGTTAAATTATTTCTATCCAGAATTTTTTCACAAACATCGGCCATATTAAAAACTGCATTTTTAAACACCGTTTGCCCATCTTGCCTGGCATAATGTAATTTATTTTTTACTGTTTCTTCTGATGCCGGCATTAATGATCCTCCTGCAGGAACCTGTAAAAACTGCCTACCTGTTCCGTCTGTACGCAAATATTCATTCTGAAATCCATTACCTTCACTATTAGGCTCAAAAAACACTGCTCCACCACCATCACCAAAAATAATACAGGTTGCTCTATCTGTATAGTCTATCATAGATGAATTCTTATCGGCACCTATGAGCAAAACATTTTTGCACCTTCCTGATTCGATATAACTACTCGCCACAGAAAGCCCGTACAAAAAACTTGAACATGCCGACTCCAAATCAAAAGAAAATGCATTCACAGCACCGATTTGTGTAGCAACAAAAGCAGCAGTAGATGCCGCTTGCATATCAGGAGTTGCGGTCGCTACAATTACCAATTCAATCTCCTCAGGATCCAGTTCCTTTTTTGCTAATAAATTCTCAGCTGCCTTGATAGCAAGAAAAGAAGTTCCTTTATCCTTATCCTTAAGAATCCTTCTCTCTTTTATTCCTGTTCTGGCAACTATCCATTCATCATTTGTTTCCACCATTGTTTCCAGTTCCTTATTGGTAAGAACATAATCAGGTATATATTTTCCAACAGCTGTTATTGCAGCAGTAATTTTATTCATAATTAAATATTTACAATATTATTTAAAATGATTGCACTTTTTTAACAAAAATAGTTGTCAAAAATAGCAAAATAGAATTGTGATTCGTGCAAAAAAAGAGTTTTTTTAGCTATTTTCAGTTAAAAACAACAAAAAAACCCTCAAAATTGAGGGTTTTTAGTTTTTTTTAGAAAACTTACACTATGCCAGATTCTCTGTTGAATCTATCAAAATCTGACCTCTGTAATAAAGTTTTCCTTCATGCCAGTGCGCCCTGTGGTACAAATGAGCCTCTCCTGTTGTAGGATCTTTTGCAATTTGAGGAACTATTGCTTTGTAATGAGTTCTTCTCTTATCTCTTCTTTGCTTCGATATTTTTCTTTTAGGATGTGCCATCTCTATGTATTTTTATCTATTATTAACTTTTTTAAATCTTCCCATCTAGGGTCAATTTCTTTTAAACTCTTCTTATCTTTTGGTTTTAACTCTTCTAGCTTTTCTAAAATATCTGATTGTAAAGTGCCATCTTCAATTCCCGGATGAATTTTCTTATTGGGTGTAGCCAACACAATCATTTCATAAATATATTGAGATATATTTATTTGATGAGAACCATGTGGTATGATAATTATCTCTTCATTATCATCATTGTATTCATTACCAAATTTTACAACCATATCCAATATTCCATTTATTGGCTGATCAAATGGCTCATTGGTCAGATCACAAGCAACTTTCACAGTTCCTTTTGCTGAAAAATGTAACTCTAACAATGTACTCTTTTTTATCAAATTCAAATTAATCGATACATCTGCACCTAAAAATTCATCATAATTAAAAGCTTCAAAGAACTGTTTTCCAATTTTATATTCAAATATATGCAATCCTTCTTTCAAACCGAAAAAAGATACTTCATATTCTTTTAACTCCTTCATCTGAATATAAATTTGAGCGCGCAAAGATAGTAAATTTTAATACATTAAAAAATTACTTTATAAAAAACTTCCATCTATTTCTTTAATTTATTTTTATTTAGTTCTATAAATTCACTTCTCGTTTTAAAAATAGAAATAGCTTTAAACAATGCTTCTTTAAAAGAGCTGTTATTAGCAACACCTTTACCTGTAATTTCATATGCTGTTCCATGATCAGGTGAAGTTCTTATTTCACTCAATCCTGCAGTATAATTAACCCCATTACCAAAAGCAAGTGTTTTAAATGGCACCAGCCCCTGATCGTGATACATTGCTAAAATTCCATCAAACTTTTTATAGCTTTCACTTCCAAAAAAACTATCCGCTGCATAGGGCCCATATACTAATTTGCCGGTAGATTGAATTTCTTTTATAGTTGGAATTGTAATTTCATCATCCTCCATTCCAATTACTCCATGGTCACCACAATGTGGATTAAGCCCTAAAATTGCTATTTTAGGTTTGGAAATATTAAAATCCATTACCAGTGATTCATACAAAATATCCACTTTTCTTTTGATAAGTTCTGGTGTTATTACAACGGCAACCTCACTAATCGGAATATGTCCGGTTATCAAACCAATCCTTAATTCATCAGTCATTAAAATCATCAAACTTTCTCCTTCTAAATTGCTTTCTAAATACTCGGTATGACCATGAAATTGAAAATCTTCTGACTGTATATTATTTTTATTTATTGGAGCTGTGACTAATACATCAATTTCCTTATTTTTCAAAGCTTTTGTAGCACTTTGCAGAGACTTAAAAGCATATTTACCTGATATTTCTGTAGGCTTACCCAGTTCAATATCAACCTGTTCTCTCCAAATATTTAATAAATTAAGCTTATTACTTATGGCGTTTTTTAAATTTTCAACACCATGCACTTGTGTATTCAAGTTCAATGCTTTTTTATGATAACTTAAAACTTTTGTTGATCCAAAAATGATTGGCGTACAAAAATCCAGCATTCTCTGGTCTTCAAATGTTTTCAACACGATCTCCATACCAATACCATTGATATCACCAATAGAAATACCTACTTTTATTTTTTCAGATTTATTCATGCAACTCCTTTATTATTTATTATTTTTGAATTTGGAAAATTACCCTATTTTTTGACAAATTTAATCAATAATAATTAGAATATGTTTACAGGAATCATAGAAGAATTTGGAGAGGTTATCAATTTGATATCCGATAAAGAGAATCTACATATAACCGTGCAAAGTAATATTTCATCGGAATTAAAAATTGATCAGAGTTTAGCTCACAATGGTGTATGCCTAACCGTAGTTAACCTAAAGGATAATACCCACACAGTAACAGCTATTAAAGAGACTATTGACAAATCAAATTTTAGTCATTTAAAAGTTGGTGATAAAATAAACCTTGAAAGAGCAATGAAACTAGGCTCTAGACTGGATGGCCATATTGTCCAGGGGCATGTAGATCAAATTGGAAAGTGTATTGACATCAAAGAAACGGATGGTAGCTGGTCATATACATTTTCCTATGATGAAAAATATAATAACATTACTATTGAAAAAGGATCTATCACTATAAACGGTGTCAGTTTAACCGTAGTAGATTCAAAAAAGAATAGTTTTAGTGTAGCAATTATTCCGTATACTTATGAGCATACAAACTTTCACAGCTTTAAAATAAATGATACCGTGAATTTAGAATTTGATGTAATTGGAAAATATGTTGCGAGACTTCAGCAACTTTAGGTTTCTTATTTCCTAGACCTTAATTTACTAATACCGTACATTATACCAACAGCAAATAAAGCAAATACCCCTCCATCTATAGGTGCTATCGGTGGTGGTGGTGGTGGTGGCCCCTGCGCGAAAGCAACATCAGTAATAATAACCAAACTGAAAAACAGAATTGCCTTAAGGTATTTGTTAGCCATATATTTTTTCTTTAATTTCAATAACGAATTTATCTCAATTATGTTGCAAATATATAAAAAGGTTATAAAATATATCGCAATCCTACTAAATATTTTTATTCTTAGTAAAAAGATTAACCAAAGACTAGCAATAAAAATATATTAAACCAATAATACACTTCGTTCAATTGACATAAATTCTGTTATTTCACAACAAAACACTACGTTACTTAACAAAAAAATCACCAATACTTGTCATGCAAATATTTGTGATTTTTAATGTGGTCCCACAAGGGCTCGAACCTTGGACCCCCTGATTATGAGTCAGGTGCTCTAACCAACTGAGCTATGGGACCCCTAATAAAAAGAATATTTAAACTCTTTTTTCAGCACTGCAATATTACTATTTTTTTATATTATGTACAATTAAAAATTATATTAATTATATTTGAACATTACAAAAAAATTAATACCATTGATTATGCTAAAAAGAATATTTATTTTTTTAATAACTCTATCTGTTTCTTTAGAAATAAACGCCCAGGAAAAAATTGTAATTGAAAACAACCCTGATTACAAATTTCAAACAGAAAAAAATAAAACCGAACAAACACAAACAGTTGTTGTAAAGAAAACTAAACCAGTTTTTCAACCAACTTTGAGTTTTGGTGGAAATATTGGTCTTTCTTTCTGGAATGGAGGCGCTAATGTGTTATTAGCACCAAAAGTTTATTATCATTTTACACCTCAGCTTTTTGCAGGAGCCGGTATAACTTATATGTATTCTAAAAACAGTAGTTATTATAATTCTGACTATTATGATTATAGTTCTAATTCATTTGGAGGAAGTGTAATGCTAGGTGTGAGACCCATGAGATTTTTACAAATTACTGCTGAATATGAAGGTTTAAACACAAATTACAATGGTTATTACACAAATAGTTATTGGAACAATGCCCTATATTTAGGAGCTTCTTTTGTTACCGGACATGTTGCATTTGGGTTTCAATTTGATGTACTATATGATGAATTTAGAAGCCCCTATGGTTCTGCATGGACACCGGTTATAAGTTTCTATTTTTAAACCAAACCTTTTGCCATTCTCTAATTAAAATAAAAGATGTCACTTTTTGTGCTATTTTATCAATTTCAATTTCATCAATCTCTTTCATTTTTGATTCAGAAATATCAATTCTGTATAATAAATTGAGATAAGTCTGAAAATCATTTTTCATCAAATAACCAATGTTTTCATTTAATTGATTCACTAACTCGTTGATTGGTAACTTTTCTTCGAAAACATGATTAATTCCGGTCAAACTAAAATCCTTATTTAACTGACTGATTAGCCAGATCAGCATTTCTTTGTTTTGATCTTTTAAAAATATTTCTGCTGAATATTTTTGTGGTAACATTATAGTTTTCTTTTCATTAAATTATTAGCAAATAAAACTAATGCATCCTTATCTTTCTCCAATATTTTTAACCTTTTACAATCTGTCAAAGCTTTTTGGGTATAATCTTTAATCTCTTCTTTGATAAAATTATCAATTTTATACTTTTTAAAATAAGAAGTCACTTTTTCAATTTTAACAGAACTATCTCTTTGCAATGCAAATAGTCTTTCAATTTCAAGTTGATCTTCTTTAGAGGCCATTTCCAATAATTTGATAACTAAAAATGTTTTTTTATTTTCTAAAATATCTCCTCCAATTCTCTTTCCAAAATCAACTCCTCCAAAAGTATCCAGATAGTCATCCTGCAATTGAAATGCCATTCCCAAATGATATCCAAAATCATAAATGAGGTCACCTTCGGTATCTTTTGCTTTCCCAATTATGGCTCCCATTTTTAATGATGCCGCCACTAAAACTGCAGTTTTATAGCCAATCATTTTTTTGTATTCAAAAAGTGAGACATCTGTTCTCGTTTCAAAGTCAACATCAAGCTGCTGCCCTTCACAAACTTCTATCGCAGTTTTATTGAATAATGAAACGATCTTTTTAAAGGTATCTCCCTCATAATTTTCAAAAAACTGATAAGCTAAAATCATCAAAGCATCCCCTGACAAAATACCAGTATTGGTATTCCATTTTTTATGCACAGTTGTTTTCCCTCTTCGCAAAGAAGCCTTATCCATAATATCATCATGTATTAAAGTAAAATTATGAAACATCTCAATTGCCAATGCTGCGTTAAATGCGGGTTTATAACTCCCACTAAAAATTTCACAACTCATCAAGGTTAAAACAGGTCTTAACCTTTTTCCTCCCAGTTGTAAAATATAATGGATTGGATCATATAGATTATTGGGCTGATGAAAACTTTTGTTTTCAATAACCTCTGTTGAGAGGTACTTTAAAAAAACGGATTTATATTCTTGTAGTTCCAAATTTTATAATTTTTTGTAAAAATATAAGAATCTTATCAATAATTCGTTTTTTTACCACATGTAAACTTTGGAAACTTTTTTTGTATTATTAGTTTCCAAAGTTATACATTTGCATTCTAAAAATTATTGGAGAGTGAAGGAAGAAATTTTACATAAGGCAACGGATCTTTTTTTAACATATGGTGTTAAAAGTGTTACAATGGATGATATAGCCAAAGAAATGGCCATATCTAAAAAAACAATTTACAATTTTTTCTCTACAAAAACCAAATTGGTAGAAGCAACTACAAATAAATTATTTGATAAAATTAATTCTGAAATTTCAACAATCTGTTCTTTTAAACATAATCCTATAAAGGAACTATTTCTGGTTAAAACTCTTTTACTGGAACAATTAAAAAATGAAGAAACCTCTCCACAGTACCAATTACAAAAATATTACCCAAAGATATTTGAATCTATAAAACATAAACAATTCAACTCGGTAAATGAATGCATCAGTACTAATTTAAAAAGGGGAATTGAAGAAGGCTTATATCGAGAAGAATTGGATATCGATTTGATAACCCGACTTTATTTTATAGGGATGATGGGTATAAAAAATGTTGAATTATTTCCAAAAGAAAAATTTGACATGCCATATCTTATGTATAGCTATCTGGAATATCATATGAGAGCAATTACTACAGAAAAAGGATTAGAACTTTTAAAACGCACGTTAGAAAAATGAAAAAGATTACGATTATATTTTTATTATTCAATTTTTGTTTTATTCAGGCACAAGAATCAAAATATTCATTTACATTAAGTGAAGCCATTGATTTTGCCTTAGAAAACAATAGAATTGCAAAAAATGCTTCACGGGATATCACTGCAGCCGAAAAATTAAAATGGGAAACTACTGCCATTGGTCTCCCACAAATAAATGCTAGTATTGATTATCAAAACTGGTTAAAACAACAGGTTTCCTTATTTCCTTCAGAGATTTTTGATCCGCATAACCAAATTCGGGATTTAGATCAATATTATAATGTAACTCCAAATCCCAGTAATCCTATTCCGGATGCTCCCGAAGGATTTATCCCGGTCACTTTTGGGACCAAACAAAATATTTATGCAACTGCAACATTATCTCAACTACTTTTTGATGGATCCTATCTGGTTGGTTTGCAATCTGCCAAGGTATTTTTAGAAATATCCATCAATGCAAAAGAAAAGACAGATCTTGAAATAAGAAAAGGGGTGATTAGTGCATATAGTAATGTCCTTTTATCAGAAGAAAGCATTGGTATCTTAGAAAACAATAAATCTGCTTTAGAAAAGAATTTAAGTGAAACTACAAAAATCTATGAAAATGGTTTAACAGAAGAAGAAAGTGTTGAACAGTTACAAATAACCTTTATTAATATTGAAAATGCATTGCTTAATGCCAAGCGGTTAAAATTAATTGCTTACCAAATATTTAATATTGCATTAGGGCTTGATATCAATATAAATGTGTCTCTTACAGAAAAGCTTGAAGAACTGGTTTTTAAAAATATCAAACTTGAATTGATAAATGATCCTAGTGAAGTTAGCAATAATATAGATTACAAAATTGCTCAAAATGATCTGGAGTCTAAAGAATTGTTATTAAAACTAGAAAAAAGTAAATTTTTACCCAACCTAACTGCTTTTGTAAATGGTGGATACACCGCAAATAGCGATGCTTTTACATTTACACATAGCAATCAAAAATGGTTTGGTTCCTCTCTTTTTGGTGTTAGCATGAACATTCCGGTATTTAGTTCATTTGGTAGAAATGCTGCTACACAAAGAGCCAAAATAGAATTAGATAAAGCGGAAGAAAATCTAACAGAAACGGAGCAACAATTATTACTTGAAATTGAAACTGCTAAAAGTAATTATGAATACGCTATTCAGCAATATCAGGCATCTAAGCAAAATTTAGGATTGGCAGAACGTATTGAAAAAAAGAATCAAACAAAATTTTTTGAAGGCATCTCTACCAGTTTTGACCTGCGTCAGGCTCAAATGCAATTATACACCTCTCAGGAAGAGTATTTAAAAGCAATGATCAACGTAATAAATAAGAAAGCGGCATTGGAAACTGTTTTGAATAAAATTAAAAACTAACTAAACATCTATTAAAATCAGACTGAAAATGAAAAATATTTATACATTTATAATACTAGTCTTATTACTCACTTCTTGTGGCAAAGGAAGTATCAAATCGGTTGAATCTGCTATTGAAAGCAATGATTTATTAAAAATAAGAAACAAGAAAGCTGAAATTGTTGCAAAGCAAAAAGACATCAATGAACAAATAAAAATGTTGGATGATGCAATTGCAAAGTTAGATATTGTAAAAAAAATACCTCTGATTACTACCTTTAAAGTGAATGACACCGTATTTACCCATTATCTGGAATTACAAGGAAGTGTTACTACAAAAGACTTGTTGGTAATTTATCCGGAATATTCTGGTACTCTTACAAATGTATATGTAAAAGAAGGGCAAACAGTTCAAAAAGGGCAATTACTGGCAAAAATAGACGATGGCGGACTTGGTCAGCAATTAGGGCAATTACAGATACAATACGAGCTTGCTAAAACAACTTTTGATCGTCAGCAAAGGCTATGGGATCAAAAAATTGGTAGTGAGTTACAATTTTTACAGGCACAGTCTAATTTTCAAGCACAGGCAAAAGCAGTGAGTCAGTTACAAAAACAAATAGAAAAAACATCCGTAAAGGCTCCATTTTCTGGCACTATTGATGATGTGATGACAGAACAGGGAAGTGTCGTTGCTGCTGGCCAGTCACCATTGATGCGTATAGTGAATTTAGGTAATATGTATATAGAAACAGAGGTGCCTGAAAAATATATCAACCATGTTGCAAAAAATAAAAAGGTACAGGTTGAGTTTCCGGTTTTGGGAAAATCAATGATTTCAAAAATCAGAGAGGTTGGTAACTTTATCAACCCGGCAAATCGGACATTCAAAGCGGAAATTGCAATTCCAAATAAGGAAAAGAACATCAAACCAAATTTAACTGCCAGACTTAAAATTAACGATTATACCAATAAAAATGCATTGCTGATTCCGCAAAGTATTATATCGGAAAATGCAAATGAGGAGCAATATGTTTTTATTATTAAAGATGATGGGAAGACCATTGCTAAAAAAGTATTTGTCAAAACAGGAAAAACACAGGGTGACTTTATTGAAATTTTAAGTGGTTTGAAAGACGGTGATGAAATTATTAGTGAAGGTGCCCGTAGCGTTATTAATGGTCAGGCTGTAAAAATTTTAAACCAATAAATTTACAATGACAAAGCAGCAAAAAAAAATTGACAAAGAATTTGGTTTATCAGCATGGGCCATTCACAACAAAACAACCATCTATGTGATGATTGTAATTATCTTATTTTCAGGATTTTCTGCATATAATGATATGCCTCGTGAAAGCTTTCCTGAAATTAAAGACACCAAAATATATGTAAGTACCATCTATCCCGGAAATACTGCCGAGGACATTGAAAAATTAATCACAAATCCATTAGAAGACAGACTTAAAACAGTTAGTAATGTTATTGAAATAACTTCTAATTCGCAGGAAGATTATTCCATGATTGTGGTTGAATTTGATCAGAATATGAGTGCTGACAAAGCATTGCAAAAAGTGAAAGATGAAATAGACTCTGAATCAGCCGGTGAAGACTGGCCAACATTTAATGGTGCCAAAGTTGAACCCAATGTTTTTGAATTAACTCTTTCAGAAGAAAGACCCATTTTAAATATTAATGTATCTGGAGATTATCCTATAAAAAAACTAAAAAAATTCGGAGAATATCTTGAAGATGAAATAGAAGATCTCCCCGAAATAAAACAGGTTGATATTCGTGGCGCCCAAGAAAATGAAGTAGAAGTTGCAGTAAATATTTACAAAATGATGGCTGCAAAAGTTAGTTTTAATGATATTACCAATGCTATTAAAAATGGTAATGTAACCATGTCTGCCGGAAATTTAATTAGTAGCGGGCAGCGAAGAACTATTCGTATTATAGGTGAAATCGAAAAACCTGAGGATTTAAACAATTTTGTGGTTAAATCAGAACATGGAAATTCAATTTATTTAAAAGATGTAGCCACTGTTTCATTTAAACAAAAAGAAAAAACAACCTACGCAAGAGATTTTGGCAAATCTGCTGTAATGCTTGATGTAAAAAAAAGAGCAGGGAAAAATATGGTAAGTGCATCAGAAAAAATTTCTCTTATTGTTGAACATGCTAAAAAGAATAAATTCCCTGCTGATTTAAAAGTTACCATAACCAATGACCAGTCTTCAAAAACCATAGGTAAGGTGGATGATCTGGTTAATAATATCATATTTGGTATCATCCTCGTTGTAACAGTTTTAATGTTCTTTTTAGGATTTAAAAACGCACTATTTGTTGGATTTGCTATTCCTATGTCAATGTTTATGTCATTAATGATCTTACATGCATTAGGTTACACCTTGAATACCATGATCTTATTTGGTTTGATCATGGGACTTGGAATGCTGGTGGATAACGG